>Ga0182742_1000041_pt1 | contig 258217 bp, 258 predicted proteins | sample eDN5th37CBELigMG_FD_128880 | JGI IMG/M metagenome (GOLD analysis project Ga0182742, IMG submission 128880) | Enriched Miracle-Growth compost microbial communities from Emeryville, California, USA - eDNA 5th pass 37_C BE-Lig MG (version 2)... ... | reverse complement strand
TGATCGGGCAGGGCTACGCCAAGCGCGTGCTCTCGGTCGCCGTCCACAACCACTACAAGCGGCTTGCGCACGCCACCAAGAATCAGGACGTCGAACTGTCGAAGTCCAACATCCTGCTGATCGGCCCCACCGGCTGCGGCAAGACGCTGCTGGCGCAGACGCTGGCGCGCATCATCGACGTGCCCTTCACCATGGCCGACGCCACCACCCTCACCGAGGCTGGCTATGTCGGCGAGGACGTCGAGAACATCATCCTCAAGCTGCTGCAGGCCGCCGACTACAATGTCGAGCGTGCGCAGCGCGGCATCGTCTACATCGACGAGATCGACAAGATCAGCCGCAAGTCCGACAACCCGTCCATCACCCGCGACGTGTCGGGCGAGGGCGTGCAGCAGGCGCTGCTCAAGATCATGGAAGGCACGGTCGCTTCCGTGCCGCCGCAGGGCGGCCGCAAGCATCCGCAGCAGGAGTTCCTGCAGGTCGATACCGCCAACATCCTGTTCATCTGCGGTGGCGCCTTCGCCGGGCTGGACAAGATCATTTCGGATCGCGGCAAGAAGACCTCCATCGGCTTCGGCGCCAACGTGGCCTCGCCGGAAGATCGCCGCACGGGCGAACTGCTGCGCCAGGTCGAGCCGGAAGACCTGCTGAAGTTCGGCCTCATCCCCGAATTCGTCGGCCGTCTGCCGGTGCTGGCAACGCTCGAGGACCTTGACGAGGCGGCCCTCATCCAGATCCTCACCGAGCCCAAGAACGCGCTGGTCAAGCAGTACCAGCGCCTGTTCGAGATGGAGAACGTGGAGCTCACCTTCCACGAGAACGCCATGTCGGCCATCGCCAAGCGCGCCATAGAGCGCAAGACCGGCGCGCGCGGCCTGCGCTCCATCATGGAGGCCATCCTGCTCGACACCATGTTCGAGCTGCCGGCGCTGGAAGGCGTCGAGGAAGTGGTCATCTCCGAGGAAGTGGTGCAGGGCAATGCCCGCCCGCTCTACATCTACTCGGAGCGCGAGGAGAAGAAGGGCGTCAGCGCCTGAGGCATTTCCTCTGAGAAAGCTCGCAAGCGGCGCCTCCGGGCGCCGTTTTCGTTTGGCCGGTCGGCCGGAGGGCGCCACTTGAGCAAGCCGCCGAAGGCGACGCCGGAACCAGACACGGGAGGCCGGGTTGAGCCAGCCGCGCGCCGCGATGCACAGCTATGCATGTTCGCGAGGCGTTCCGCCCTTGATCTTTCTGCGCCGCAACGCCAACTAACTATTCGACAAGGCGCCCGCTCATCCGTGCTCAATGGTGTGCCCTCCGGGCAATAGGCGGACAGGCAGGCGGCAGCTACAATCAGATTCGCGGCTGGCTCTCGGGCGGTCGCGACAGAAAGGTTGGAATCTCATGACCAGATCGACCACTTCCTCGGGCGACGTCTTCCCGATCCTGCCGTTGCGCGACATCGTCGTGTTCCCGCACATGATCGTTCCGTTGTTCGTCGGCCGCGAGAAGTCGATCAAGGCGCTCGAGGAGGTCATGGGCCAGGACAGGCAGATCCTGCTTGCCACGCAGCTCAACGCTTCCGACGACGACCCCGATCAGGACGGCATCTACGACGTCGGCACTCTCGCCAACGTGCTGCAGCTGCTCAAGCTGCCCGACGGCACCGTGAAGGTGCTGGTCGAGGGCATCTCGCGTGCGCGCATCGCCTCCTTCACCGACAAGACCGAATTCCATGAAGGTTTCGCGGCCCCCCTCGTCGAACCCGACGAGGACGAGGTGGAGATCGAGGCGCTCGCGCGCTCCGTCGTCTCCGACTTCGAGAACTACGTGAAGCTGAACAAGAAGATTTCGCCCGAGGTGGTCGGCGCGGCCTCCCAGATCGACGACTATTCCAAGCTCGCCGACACTGTCGCCTCGCACCTGGCTATCAAGATTCCCGAGAAGCAGGAGATGCTCGCCACGCTGTCCGTCAAGGAGCGGCTGGAGAAGGCGATGGGCTTCATGGAGGCCGAGATCTCGGTGCTCCAGGTCGAGAAGCGCATCCGCTCGCGCGTCAAGCGCCAGATGGAGAAGACGCAGCGCGAGTACTACCTCAACGAGCAGATGAAGGCGATCCAGAAGGAGCTCGGCGAGGGCGAGGACGGCCGCGACGAGGCGGCCGAGCTGGAAGAGCGCATCAAGAAGACCAAGCTGTCGAAGGAAGCGCGCGAGAAGGCGAATGCGGAGCTGAAGAAGCTGCGCACCATGTCGCCCATGTCGGCGGAAGCCACCGTCGTGCGCAACTATCTCGACTGGCTGCTGTCAATCCCCTGGGGCCGCAAGTCGAAGGTCAAGTATGACCTCGACCTCGCCCAGGAAGTGCTCGACACCGATCACTTCGGCCTCGACAAGGTCAAGGACCGCATCGTCGAGTATCTCGCCGTGCAGAGCCGCCAGAACAAGCTCAAGGGTCCGATCCTGTGCCTCGTCGGCCCTCCCGGCGTGGGCAAGACCTCGCTCGGCAAGTCGATCGCCAAGGCGACCGGCCGCGAGTTCGTGCGCATGGCGCTCGGCGGCGTGCGTGACGAGGCCGAGATCCGCGGCCACCGCCGCACCTATATCGGCTCGATGCCCGGCAAGGTCATCCAGTCGATGAAGAAGGCCAAGAAGGCCAATCCGCTCTTCCTGCTCGACGAGATCGACAAGATGGGCATGGACTTCCGCGGCGATCCGTCTTCGGCCCTGCTCGAGGTGCTCGATCCGGAGCAGAACTCGACCTTCATGGACCATTACCTCGAAGTCGAATACGACCTGTCGAGCGTGATGTTCGTGACGACGGCGAATACGCTGAACATCCCGCCGGCCCTGATGGACCGCATGGAGATCATCCGCATCGCCGGCTACACCGAGGACGAGAAGGTCGAGATCGCCAAGCGGCACCTGCTGCCCAAGGCCATCAAGGACCACGCCCTGCAGCCGAAGGAGTTCGAGGTTTCCGAGGACGCCATCCGCGCGGTTATCCAGACCTACACCCGCGAGGCCGGCGTGCGCAGCCTCGAGCGCGAGCTGATGAAGCTCGCCCGCAAGGCGGTGACCGAGATCGTCAGGGCCAAGTCGAAGAAGAAGTCGGTGAAGATCACGCCGAAGAATCTCGACGAGTATCTGGGCGTGCCGCGCTTCCGCTACGGCCGTGCCGAGGCGGACGATCAGGTCGGCGTCGTCACCGGGCTTGCCTGGACCGAGGTGGGCGGCGAGCTGCTCACCATCGAGGGCGTCATGATGCCCGGCAAGGGCAAGATGACCGTCACCGGCAACCTGCGTGACGTGATGAAGGAATCGATCTCGGCGGCGGCGTCCTACGTCCGCAGCAGGGCCGTCGATTTCGGCATCGAGCCGCCCTTCTTCGACAGGCGCGACATCCACGTGCATGTGCCCGAGGGTGCCACGCCGAAGGATGGCCCGTCGGCGGGCGTGGCCATGGCCACGGCGATCGTCTCCGTGCTGACCGGCATCCCGGTCCGCGCCGACGTCGCCATGACCGGCGAGATCACGCTGCGGGGCAGGGTGCTGCCCATCGGCGGCCTGAAGGAAAAGCTGCTCGCGGCTCTGCGCGGCGGCATCAAGACGGTGCTCATCCCCGAGGAGAACGCCAAGGACCTGGCCGATATCCCCGACAATGTGAAGAGCGGGATGGAGATCATCCCGGTCAGCAGGGTGGGTGAGGTGCTGCGCCACGCGCTGGTGCGGATGCCCGAGCCGATCGAGTGGACCGAGCCGGCGGCCCCCGCCAAGGCCGACAAGATCGAGGAAACGTCCTCGTCGGCGTTTGCTCACTGAACGGAGCCGAATCGGCTTCACCGGACGGCCGGACCCTGTGTCCGGCCGTTTCTTTTAGGTCGAAATAGTCTGAAACCCCGGAAAACATGGGGTTCGCGGGCAATTAGCGTTTGTATTGGATGCCAATTTCCCTAAAACTCCGCGTCGCCGGATGAGTCGAGGTTTCCGGTCTTCACAGGGAAGGATAATCTATGAACAAGAACGAACTCGTATCCGCGGTCGCCGAGGAAGCCAAACTGTCGAAGGGCGATGCGACCGCAGCCGTCGATGCCGTTTTCGCGGCAATCACCAGCGAATTGAAGCGCGGCGGCGACGTCCGTCTGGTCGGTTTCGGCAGCTTCTCCGTTTCCAAGCGCGCTGCCTCCACGGGTCGCAACCCGCAGACCGGCGCCGAGGTGAAGATCCCCGCCCGCAAGGTGCCGAAGTTCTCGGCCGGCAAGGGCCTCAAGGACGCCGTCAACTGAGCGTCAGGCCATTGTCGATGCATCAGAGCCGGGCCTAGCGCCCGGCTTTTGCTTTTCCGGAGGGGCGGCGCCCGTCGGGGCCTCGTGAGCCCGGTCTCCGGCGCTCAGCCCGCTTCGCCGCATTTCGCGATGATCGCGTCCACCACCTGCGCGACCGGCCCGGTAGCGTCGATGCTCGTCGCATGCGGCGGAATATCCTCCCTTGTCGCATGCAGCCGCGCAATCAGCTCGCGCTCGACCGCGCGGCCGCCGAATTCGTCCTCGGGCCTGCGGGCAAGCCGCCCCTTCAGCGTCTCGAGATTGACCTCCAGCACGAAAACCGCGTCGAAAAGCCCGATGAAATGGTGCGCATTTCTCGATGCGCCGCAGAAGAACGAGATCGCATTGCCCCGGTCGGCAATCAGCGACCGGACCTTGTCCACCGGCCAGATCCAGTGCCTGTTGCCCCAGGCGACGGCCTCCGCCTCGCTTGCGTGGGCGGGTGGGGCCAGCGGTTTGCCCGTTTCGGGGTCGCCGTAATAGGCGAGCACGCGGTCGCCATGGATGACGTGATGGCCGCGCCGCTCCAGCTCTTCGGCCACGGTCGTCTTGCCCGTGCCGGAAACGCCTTCGATCAGATAGTTGCGGATGCCCATCGGTAAACTGCCGCCTCAGGAGCCTTCGCCCGCCCCGTCGAAGGCGTGAGCGAAGCCAACTGCCGTGAGACATATGAAACAGAAATGGTGGGCGATGAGAGACTCGAACTCCCGACATCTTCGGTGTAAACGAAGCGCTCTACCAACTGAGCTAATCGCCCGCCAGGTGGCGTCCGTTTACGGGCTCCGGGCGGGCTCCGCAAGCGAAAACCGTGCTGGCGGGGCAGGGGCGGCGCGGCCTTGCTGCGACATGCTGTGCGCGCCCTCCAATTCCCTTGACACCCATTGGCGGACCGCTTAATTCAGCGCCACGACAAGCGGCCGCCACGGCGCTGCATGTCGGATGCGCGGGTGTAGCTCAGTCGGTTAGAGTGCCGGCCTGTCACGCCGGAGGTCGCGGGTTCGAGCCCCGTCACTCGCGCCATCCCTTCTTGCCTCCCATCGATCCCGATTCAAGCCCGTGGGCGGAGGCTACGCGAAAGCGCGGCCTGTTGGTGCCGCATGCAGCGCCCGATCCGGAGATGGCGCCGGCCTTCCACCTGCGCGCCCGCTTCGCCGCCCCGCGGTGACGTTCGGGCATGGTTGATTGCGGCAACGTTTGACTTGCTTCGACCCTTGGCCTGCGCTAACCCTCGCCGCGTTGCACAACGGCCTCGCGGGCTGGCGCCGGCTGGGCAATCCATCGCAGTCCCACCTGTTGCGCGATGATGCCAGGCTCTCCGTCGGCGACGCCCGGTTCGGCAACGCCCGGTCAGCGAAAGCCCGGTGAGGCATCGAAGGAATCTTCGGACTATGAACGAGCTGCTGAGTTCATATCTGCCAATCGTGATCTTCATCGGCGTCGCCATCCTGGTGTGCGGCGCGCTGGTGGTTGCGCCGTTCATCGTCGCCTACCGAAATCCCGACCCCGAAAAGCTGTCGGCCTACGAGTGCGGCTTCAACGCCTTCGACGATGCCCGCATGAAGTTCGACGTGCGCTTCTACCTGGTGTCGATCCTGTTCATCATCTTCGACCTCGAAGTGGCCTTCCTGTTTCCGTGGGCGGTGTCCTTCGGCGAGATCGGCATGCTCGGCTTCTGGTCGATGATGATCTTCCTCGGCGTGCTCACTGTCGGCTTCATCTACGAATGGAAAAAGGGAGCGCTGGAATGGGATTGAACGACACGTCCCCCACGCTCGTCGCGCCGCGCCCGAAGGGCGTGCTCGACCCGCGAACCGGAAAGCCGGTCGGCGCGGATGACCGCTTCTTCGGCGATCTTAACGACGAGCTGTCCGACAAGGGCTTCATCGTCACCTCGTCCGAGGCTCTCATCACCTGGGCCCGCACCGGATCGCTCATGTGGATGACCTTCGGCCTCGCCTGCTGCGCGGTCGAGATGATGCACATGTCGATGCCGCGCTACGACGCCGAGCGCTTCGGCATCGCGCCGCGCGCATCCCCGCGCCAGTCCGACGTCATGATCGTGGCCGGCACGCTGACCAACAAGATGGCGCCGGCGCTGCGCAAGGTCTACGACCAGATGCCGGAGCCGCGTTACGTCATCTCCATGGGCTCCTGCGCCAATGGCGGCGGCTACTATCACTATTCCTATTCGGTGGTGCGCGGCTGCGACCGCATCGTGCCTGTGGATATCTACGTGCCCGGCTGTCCGCCCACTGCCGAGGCGCTGCTCTACGGCGTGCTGATGCTGCAGAAGAAGATCCGCCGCACCGGCACGATCGAGCGGTGAGCCAGAATGTCTGAAGCCCTTCGGGAACTGTCGGCCTACATAAGCCAGAAGATGGGCGGCCGCGTGCTTGGCGCGGTGGTCGATTTCGGCGAGCTAACCGTCGCCGTCGAGCCGGCCGACATCGTCGACATGCTGACTTTCCTGCGCGACGACGTGCAGTGCCAGTTCATCTCCTTCATCGACATCTGCGGCGTGGACTATCCCTCCCGCGCCAGGCGGTTCGAGGTGGTGTACCACCTGCTGTCGCCGCGCCAGAATCAGCGCATCCGCGTCCGCGTCGCCACCGCCGAGGACGCGCCGGTGCCGTCCGTCACGGGCGTGTTCCCGGGCGCGGACTGGTTCGAGCGCGAGGCCTACGACCTCTATGGCATCCTCTTCTCCGGCCACCCCGACCTGCGCCGTATCCTCACCGATTACGGGTTCGAGGGTTATCCGATGCGCAAGGACTTTCCGCTCACCGGCTATGTCGAGGTCCGCTACGACGACGAGCTCAAGCGCGTCGTCTACGAGCCGGTCGAGCTCAAGCAGGAATTCCGCAATTTCGACTTCCTCTCTCCCTGGGAAGGCACCGACTATGTGCTGCCGGGCGACGAGAAGGCGAAATCGAACTGAGGCGGGGAAATGGGAAGTTTTTCCATATGGCACTGGATCATCCTGATCGTTTACGTTGCCACCTGGGTCGCGCCCTTCTGGCGGATTTTTCCCCGGGCGGGCTGGTCGAAGTGGGCGAGCCTTCTCATGGTCATCGCGCCGCTCAATCTGATTCTACTATGGGTGCTGGCGTTCAAGCGCTGGCCGGGTGACGCCTGATGCCGGCGATTCGCAATTTCAACATCAATTTCGGCCCGCAGCATCCTGCCGCGCACGGCGTTCTGCGCCTTGTGCTGGAGCTCGACGGAGAGGTGGTCGAGCGCGTCGACCCGCATATCGGCCTGCTCCATCGCGGCACCGAAAAGCTGATCGAGGCCAAGACCTACCTGCAGGCGATCCCCTATTTCGATCGCCTCGACTACGTCGCGCCGATGAACCAGGAGCATGCCTTCTCGCTGGCGATCGAGCGGCTGGTCGGCATCGAGGTGCCCAGGCGCGGCCAGTTGATCCGGGTGCTCTATTCCGAGATCGGCCGCATCCTCAACCACCTGCTCAACATCACCACGCAGGCGATGGACGTCGGCGCGCTCACTCCGCCGCTATGGGGTTTCGAGGAGCGCGAGAAGCTGATGGTCTTCTACGAGCGGGCGTCTGGCGCGCGCATGCATGCGGCCTATTTCCGCCCCGGCGGCGTACATCAGGACCTGCCCGACCAGCTGGTGGAGGATATCGGCAAGTGGATCGACCCGTTCCTCAAGACGGTCGACGATCTCGATTCGCTGCTCACCGACAACCGCATCTTCAAGCAGCGCAACGCCGACATCGGCGTGGTCAGCCTCGAGGACGCCTGGGCCTGGGGTTTCTCCGGCGTCATGGTGCGCGGCTCCGGCGCCGCCTGGGTCCTGCGCAAGTCGCAGCCCTACGAGTGCTACCCGGAGATGGAGTTCGACATCCCCATCGGCAAGAACGGCGACTGCTACGACCGCTACCTGATCCGCATGGAGGAGATGCGCCAGTCGGCCCGCATCATGCGCCAGTGCGTCGATCGCCTGCTCAGCGCCAATGGCCGCGGACCGTCCGCCAACACCGACGGCAAGGTGGTCCCGCCCAAGCGCGCCGCGATGAAGCGGTCGATGGAAGCGCTCATCCATCACTTCAAGCTCTACACCGAGGGCTACCGCGTACCCGAGGGCGAGGTCTACGCCGCCGTCGAGGCGCCCAAGGGCGAGTTCGGCGTCTATCTCGTCTCCGACGGCACCAACAAGCCCTATCGCTGCAAGCTGCGCGCGCCGGGCTTCGCGCACCTGCAGGCGATGGATTTCCTTTGCCGCGGCCACATGCTGGCCGACGTCACCGCGGTCCTCGGATCGCTTGATATCGTGTTTGGTGAGGTCGACAGGTAATGTCAGTCCGCCGTCTCGCAGACGCCAGCGTCCAGCCTTCCAGCTTCGCCTTCAACAGGGCGAATTCCGCCTGGGCCAGGCAGACCATCAAGAAATACCCCAAGGGGCGCGAGCAGTCCGCCGTCATCCCGCTGCTCATGCGTGCGCAGGAGCAGGAAGGCTGGGTCACCAAGGCGGCCATCGAACACGTCGCCGCCATGCTCGACATGCCGCAGATCCGCGTGCTGGAGGTCGCCACCTTCTACACGCAGTACCAGTTGGCTCCGGTGGGCACCAAGGCGCATGTCCAGGTGTGCGGCACCACGCCCTGCATGCTGCGCGGCTCCGAAGCGCTGATGGATGTGTGCCGCTCGAAAATCCATCCCGAGCAGTTCCACACCAACGATGCCGGAACGCTGTCGTGGGAGGAGGTCGAGTGCCTCGGCGCCTGCGTCAACGCTCCGATGGTGATGATCTTCAAGGACACCTACGAGGACCTGACGCCGGAGAAGCTCTCCGGCATCATCGACGCCTTCGAGGCGGGCAAGGGCGCTTCGGTCAAGGCGGGCCCGCAGAACAGCCGCTACACGTCCGAGCCGCAGACCGCGCAGACCACCCTGGTCGACGAGCGTATCATCCTCAAGAGCACGCGCGACCGCGAGGCCAAGGTGGCCGCGCGGACTGCCAGGCAGGCCGCTGCCGCCGATGCGTCCGTGCCTCCTTCGCGCGCGGGCAGGCCGAAAACCGACGCTCCCGAGACCAGCGCCGCCATCAAGTCGCCGTCGCCGGTCAAGGCCTCGCCCAACGGCGAGAAGCGCGCCAGCGCTTCCGCACCGCGCGGCAACCGCGCCGCCGCCGACCAGGCCGCGCCACAGGTCGAGAAACAGGACAAGGCCCGCAGCCACGCAAAGCCGAAGGCCGCCAACCCTGTAACCGGACGCAAGTCCCCCGAGCTTCTCAAGGGCGGGCCGATCGGCCCGGACGGCAAGCGCCAGCCGGGCGAAAAGGCGGCTCCGAAGGGCGCGCCGACCCCTGATGGCAAACTCGCGGTTGGCCGCGCCCCCAACGGCAGGAAGCCGGGCAAGGAATAGACGATGCTCGCAGACCGGGACCGCATCTTCACCAACATCTACGGCCGCTTCGACCGTTCGCTGCAGGGCGCCATTGCCCGCGGCCACTGGGACGGCACGGCCGGCCTCATCCAGAAGGGCCGCGACTGGATCATCAACGAGATGAAGGCCTCCGGCCTGCGCGGCCGCGGCGGCGCCGGTTTCCCGACCGGCCTGAAATGGTCCTTCATGCCCAAGCAGTCGGACGGGCGTCCGCACTATCTGGTGGTCAATGCCGATGAGTCCGAGCCCGGCACCTGCAAGGACCGAGACATTCTCCGCCACGACCCGCACACGCTGGTCGAGGGCTGCCTCATCGCCGGCTTCGCGATGGGCGCCAATGCCGCCTACATCTATGTGCGCGGCGAGTTCGTGCGCGAGCGCGAGGCCCTGCAGCGCGCCGTGGACGAGGCCTATGACGCCGGCCTGATCGGCATCGGCAACAAGAACGGCTGGGACTTCGACATCATCGTCCACCACGGCGCTGGCGCCTACATCTGCGGCGAGGAGACCGCGCTGCTGGAAAGCCTGGAGGGCAAGAAGGGCCAGCCCCGGCTCAAGCCGCCATTCCCCGCCAATGTAGGCCTCTACGGCTGCCCCACCACGGTCAACAACGTCGAGTCTATCGCGGTTGCGCCCACCATCCTGCGCCGCGGCGCGGCCTGGTTCTCCTCCTTCGGCCGCCCCAACAATGCCGGCACCAAGCTCTTCTGCGTTTCCGGCCACGTGAACAATCCGTGCACCGTCGAAGAGGCGATGTCGATCCCGTTCCGCGAGCTCATCGAGCGCCATTGCGGCGGCATCCGCGGCGGCTGGGACAATCTGCTGGCCGTCATTCCCGGCGGCGCCTCCGTGCCGCTCGTGCCGGCCGAGCAGATCATGGACGTGCCGATGGATTTCGATTCGCTGCGCGATCTGAAGTCCGGCCTCGGCACCGCCGCCGTCATCGTCATGGACAAGTCCACCGACATCGTGAAGGCGATCGCGCGCCTCAGCTATTTCTACAAGCACGAGAGCTGCGGCCAGTGCACGCCCTGCCGCGAAGGCACCGGCTGGATGTGGCGCGTGATGGAGCGGCTGGTGCGCGGCGAGGCGCAGAAGCGCGAGATAGACATGCTGCTCGACGTGACCAAGCAGGTCGAGGGCCACACCATCTGCGCGCTTGGCGACGCTGCAGCCTGGCCGATCCAGGGCCTCATCCGCCACTTCCGTCCGGAGATCGAGCGCCGCATCGATGAGTTCACCCGCAATTCCCACCGCGCCGAGCCGGTGCTGGCGGCGGCGGAGTAGAACGATGACCGACCGCCCCACCCAGCTCGGCAAGGACGTCGCCCACGCGATGAACCTGCTCGCGCATCCGCTGGGCGGCGTGGCGGCGGCCTCGGCCGTGACGTTGGGCGTGGCCACGCAGGCCTGGGGCATGTGGTTCGGCGCGGTGGCGGGCGCGATGGAAAGCGCGCAGCGGCTCGCGGGCGAAGCCGCGCCGGCGAAAATTGCCGACGCCGAAACCGTCGCCGCTGTGAAGGCGCGTGCGGCCGCGGTCAGCCTGATGGCCGATGCGCAGTCGCTCGCGCGCGAGATGGCGGAGACGGCGCCGCGCAAGGCTTCGGCCAAGGCCGCGCGCCCGTCAGCGAAGCCAGCTGCCAGGGCCCCCGCGGCCGCGAAGGCCGATGCGGCGATGGCGAAGCCGGCGGCCGGGCAGAAGCCCGCGCGGCCGGACGATTTGAAGGCCATCTCGGGCATCGGCCCGAAGCTGGAGCAGGTGCTGAACGGCATGGGCGTCTGGACCTATGCCCAGATCGCCGCCTGGACGCCGGCCGAGATGGCGTGGGTGGACGATCAGCTCGGCTTCGGCGGCCGCATCCTGCGCGATGATTGGCTGGGGCAGGCGGGCAGGCTCGCCGCGGCGAGCAGGTAGAAACGGGGCGGCCGGCAGGCCGGAAGGAATATTTGCGGCGCGCGCCGCAGGAGTTTGGGCGAATGGCGAAGCTGAAGGTCGACGGCAAAGAGATCGAGGTTCCCGATCATTACACGCTGCTGCAGGCGTGTGAGGAAGCCGGCGCGGAAGTGCCGCGCTTCTGCTTCCACGAGCGGCTGTCGATTGCCGGCAACTGCCGCATGTGCCTCGTCGAGGTGAAGGGCGGCCCGCCCAAGCCGCAGGCCTCCTGCGCCATGGGCGTGCGCGACCTGCGCCCCGGCCCCAATGGCGAACTGCCCGAGATGTTCACCAACACGCCGATGGTCAAGAAGGCCCGCGAAGGCGTGATGGAGTTCCTGCTGATCAACCACCCGCTGGATTGCCCGATCTGCGACCAGGGCGGCGAGTGCGACCTGCAGGACCAGGCCATGGCCTTCGGCGTCGATTCCTCGCGCTACCACGAGAACAAGCGCGCCGTTGAGGACAAGTATATCGGCCCGCTGGTCAAGACGATCATGAACCGCTGCATCCATTGCACGCGGTGCGTCCGCTTCACCACCGAGGTCGCCGGCATCTCCGAGCTCGGCCTCATCGGCCGCGGCGAGGACGCCGAGATCACCACCTATCTCGAGCAGGCTATGACGTCGGAGCTCCAGGGCAACGTCATCGACCTGTGCCCGGTCGGCGCGCTCACCTCGAAGCCCTATGCCTTCCAGGCGCGTCCGTGGGAGCTGTCCAAGACCGAATCGGTCGACGTGATGGATGCCGTCGGCTCCGCGATCCGCGTCGACGCGCGCGGCCGCGAGGTCATGCGCATCATGCCTCGCATCAACGACGAGGTGAACGAGGAGTGGATCTCCGACAAGAGCCGCTTCGTCTGGGACGGGCTGCGCTCCCAGCGCCTCGACAGGCCCTATGTGCGCCGCAAGGGCAGGCTCGCGCCGGCCACATGGCCCGAAGCCTTCGCGGCCATCCGCGACGCCGTCGCCAGGACCTCCGCCGACCGCATCGGCGCCATCGCCGGTGATCTCGCCGCCGTCGAGGAGATGTATGCGCTCAAGCTCCTGATGCAGCAGCTCGGCTCGCACAACCTCGATTGCCGCCAGGACGGCGCCGCGCTCGATCCGTCGCGCGGCCGTTCGAGCTACATCTTCAACCCGACCATCGACGGCATCGAGCAGGCCGACGCGCTGCTGATCATCGGCTCCAACCCGCGCTTCGAGGCGTCGGTGCTCAACGCCCGCATCCGCAAGCGCTGGCGCATGGGCGGCTTCCCCATCGGCGTGGTCGGCGAAGTCGGCGACCTGCGCTACGAATATGAGATGCTCGGCGCCGGCACCGACACGCTGAAGCAGCTGGCCGACGGTTCGCTGCGCTTCCTGTCGGTGCTGAAGAAGGCGAAGCGCCCGATGATCATCGTCGGGCAGGGCGCGCTCGCGCGCACAGACGGCGCGGCCGTGCTCGGCCTCGCCGCCCGCCTCGCCGAGGCGACCGGCGCCATTTCGGCCGACTGGAACGGCTTCGCCGTCCTGCACACCGCGGCCGCCCGCGTGGGCGCGCTCGACCTCGGCTTCGTGCCCGGTGAGGGCGGCAAGGATGTGGCCGGCATGATGGGCGCGCTCGACGTGCTCTTCCTGCTCGGCGCCGACGAGCTCGACATGAACGGCATCGGCAAGGCCTTCACCGTCTACATAGGCACGCATGGCGATGCCGGCGCGCACCGCGCCGACGTCATCCTGCCCGGCGCCACCTACACGGAAAAGTCCGGCACCTACGTCAACACCGAGGGTCGCGTGCAGATGGCCAACCGCGCCGGCTTCGCGCCGGGCGACGCCAAGGAGGACTGGGCGATCCTGCGTGCCCTGTCGGAGGTGCTGGGCCACAAGCTCCCCTTCGACTCCCTGCAGCAGCTCCGCGCGCGGCTCTATGCCGACCATCCGCATTTCGCCGGCATCGATCGCATCGAGCGCGGCGACTGGCAGTCCGTGCGCGCGCTGGCCAGGGGCGGTGGCCGGCTGTCCAAGGCGCCCTTCGCCTCGGCGGTCAAGGATTTCTATCTCACCAACCCCATCGCGCGCGCCTCGGCCGTCATGGCCGAGTGCTCGGCTCTCGCGCGCAGCGGCTTCAAGCAGGCGGCGGAATAGGCAGGGATCATGGAAGACTTCTTCTCCACATACGTCCTGCCCGCGCTGATCATCCTCGGCCAGTCCGTGCTGCTGATCGTGGTGCTGCTCGTCGGCGTGGCCTACATCCTCTATGCCGATCGCAAGATCTGGGCGGCCGTGCAGCTGCGCCGAGGCCCCAATGTGGTCGGTCCCTGGGGCCTGCTGCAGGCCTTCGCCGACCTGCTGAAATTCGTCTTCAAGGAGCCGGTCATCCCCTCCGGCGCCAACAAGGGCGTGTTCCTGCTCGCGCCGGTCGTGGCCGCCGTTCTCGCCATCTCCACCTGGGCCGTCATCCCGGTCAGCGAGGGCTGGGCGATCGCCAACATCAATGTCGGCATCCTCTACATCTTCGCCATCGCCTCGCTAGAGGTCTATGGCGTCATCATGGGCGGCTGGGCGTCCAATTCCAAATACCCGTTCCTCGGCGCGCTGCGTTCGGCCGCGCAGATGGTGTCCTACGAGGTCTCGATCGGCTTCGTCATCATCACCGTGCTGCTGTGCGTGGGCTCGCTCAACCTGACCGACATCGTGCTGGCGCAGCGCGACGGCCTGGGCACGCGCCTCGGCCTGCCCAACTCGCTGCTGGATTGGCACTGGCTGGCCCTGTTCCCGATGTTCATCGTGTTCTTCATCTCGGCGCTGGCCGAGACGAATAGGCCGCCCTTCGATCTGGTCGAGGCCGAATCGGAGCTCGTCGCCGGCCACATGATCGAATATTCGTCGACGCCGTTCCTGCTCTTCTTCCTCGGCGAATACGTCGCCATCACCCTCATGTGCGCGCTCACCACCATCCTCTTCCTCGGAGGCTGGCTGCCGCCCTTCGACGTGGCGCCCTTCACCTGGGTGCCGGGCGTCATCTGGTTCGTGCTCAAGCTCTGCCTGGTGTTCTTCATGTTCGCCATGGTCAAGGCGTTCGTGCCGCGCTACCGCTACGACCAGCTGATGCGGCTGGGCTGGAAGGTGTTCCTGCCCATCTCGCTGTTCATGGTCGTGGCCACCGCCGCGGTCCTGAAGATCATGGAGCATGCGTGATGAGCGTGGGCATGATCGGCGCGCTGCTGGGGCTGCTCGTGGCTGCGGCCGAGTTCGTCTTCCTGCGCATGCTGTCTGCCCGCGTCAGCCTGCCCGAGACGAAGCGCGCGCTCCACGTCGCGGGGCTCAGCCAGTTCGTGCTGTTCCCCGTCATCGGCTACTTCGTGGCCCCCTACATCGCCGGAGAATGAGAGATGTCCGCTCTCGCACAGGCTGCCAAGTCACTGCTTCTGAAGGAATTCTTCGGAGCCTTCGTCCTGTCGATGCGCCAGTTCTTCAGGCCGAAATACACGATCAACTACCCCTTTGAAAAAGGCCCGGTCAGCCCGCGCTTCCGCGGCGAGCATGCGCTCCGCCGCTATCCCAACGGCGAGGAACGCTGCATCGCCTGCAAGCTGTGCGAGGCCATCTGCCCGGCGCAGGCCATCACCATCGAGGCCGGCCCGCGCCGCAACGACGGCACCCGCCGCACCGTGCGCTACGACATCGACATGGTGAAGTGCATCTATTGCGGCTTCTGCCAGGAGGCCTGCCCCGTGGACGCGATCGTCGAGGGGCCGAATTTCGAGTTCGCGACCGAGACGCGCGAGGAGCTCTACTACGACAAGGACAAGCTGCTCGCCAACGGCGACAGGTGGGAACGGGAAATCGCGCGCAACATCGCGATCGACTCGCCCTACCGCTAGGGGACCGGCGCTTCCTCCCATTGGGGGAGAACCGGGAAAGACACGTGGACGGGCACATGTGGCTCGTCTAAGAGACACGCGGCCAACCCGCCCGGGCAGGGCGGTTCGGCCTGGAGGGGCTGGCCCCTTCGTGATGCAAACGGGGTACCGATGCTCTCAGGAATAGAGGCGGCCTTCTTCTACCTGTTCGCTTTCGTGGCGGTCGCGGCGGCCTTCATGGTCATTGCCGCGCGCAATCCCGTGCACTCCGTGCTCTACCTCATCCTCACCTTCTTCAACGCCGCCGGCTTGTTCCTGCTCACGGGCGCCGAGTTCCTGGCGATGATCCTGCTCGTCGTCTATGTCGGCGCGGTCGCCGTGCTGTTCCTGTTCGTGGTGATGATGCTCGACGTCGACTTCGCCGAGCTGAAGAGCGGCGCGCTGCAATATGCGCCGATCGGCGCGCTGGTGGGCATCGTGCTCGCGGCGGAGCTCGTCATCGTGGTCGCCGGCTACAGCTTCTCGCCCGATCTCGCGACCACCATCGCGCGGCCGATTCCCGATATCGCCCAGCGCCACAACACCGCCGCGCTCGGCGACATCCTCTACACCGACTACATCTACCTCTTCCAGATCGCCGGCATGATCCTGCTCGTCGCCATGATCGGCGCGATCGTGCTGACGCTGCGCCACAAGGAGGGCGTCAAGCGGCAGAACATCGCCGCCCAGGTCGCCCGCACGCCGGCCACCGCGATCGAGGTCAAGAAGGTCGAGACAGGCAAGGGTATCTGACGATGACCGTCGGCATCGGCCACTATCTCACGCTTTCGGCTGTGCTGTTCACGCTCGGCGTGTTCGGCATCTTCCTCAACCGCAAGAACATCATCGTCATCCTGATGTCGATCGAGCTGATCCTGCTCGCGGTGAACATCAATTTCGTGGCGTTTTCGGCCGAGCTCGGCGATCTCGTCGGGCAGGTCTTCGCGCTGTTCGTGCTGACCGTGGCCGCCGCCGAGGCCGCCATCGGCCTCGCGATCCTGGTCGTGTTCTACCGCAACCGCGGTTCGATCGCGACCGAAGACGTCAACACGATGAAGGGCTGAGCAGGGGCAGCATGTACCACGCCATCGTCTTCCTTCCGCTTCTCGGCTTCCTGATCGCAGGACTGTTCGGCCGCTCGATCGGCGCCAAGGCGTCCGAATATGTGACGTCGGGCCTGCTGGTCATCTCGGCCGTCCTGTCGTGGATCGTCTTCTTCCCCGTCGCGCTGGGCGACCAGCAGGCCTTCACCATACCCGTCCTGCGTTTCCTGGAATCGGGCTCGCTTCAGGCCAACTGGGCGCTGCGCATCGACACGCTGACCGCGGTCATGCTCGTGGTGGTCAACACGGTCTCGGCGCTCGTGCACATCTACTCGATCGGCTACATGCACCACGATCCGCATCGGCCGCGCTTCTTCGCCTATCTCAGCCTGTTCACCTTCGCCATGCTCATGCTGGTGACGTCGGACAATCTGGTGCAGATGTTCTTCGGCTGGGAGGGCGTGGGTCTCGCTTCCTACCTGCTCATCGGTTTCTGGTACAAGAAGCCCTCGGCCAACGCCGCCGCCATCAAGGCCTTCGTGGTCAACCGCGTGGGCGATTTCGGCTTCGCCCTCGGCATCTTCGGCGTCTTCGTGCTGTTCGGCTCGGTCAATTTCGACACCATCTTCGCCAACGCAGCCAGCTTCGTGCCCGCCGCCGCCCACGGCGCTGAGGCCGCCGCCGGCGAGGCCGCCGCGCATGGCGAAACCGTGCTCAACTTCCTCGGCTACCATCTCGACAAGGCCGGCGCGCTGACCATCGTCTGCCTGCTGCTGTTCATGGGCGCCATGGGCAAGTCGGCGCAGGTCCCGCTGCACACCTGGCTGCCCGACGCCATGGAAGGCCCCACGCCCGTCTCGGCGCTCATCCACGCAGCCACCATGGTCACCGCCGGCGTGTTCATGCTGGCGCGCCTGTCCCCCATCTTCGAGCTCAGCCACTCGGCCCTGCTAGTCGTCACCTTCATCGGCGCCTTCACGGCCTTCTTCGCCGCCACGGTCGGCCTGGTGCAGAACGATATCAAGCGCGTCATCGCCTATTCCACCTGTTCGCAGCTGGGCTACATGTTCGTCGCGCTCGGCCTTGGCTTCTACTCGGCTGCCATCTTCCACCTGTTCACGCACGCCTTCTTCAAGGCGCTCCTGTTCCTCGGCTCCGGCTCGGTCATCCACGCCGTGTCCGACGAGCAGGACATGCGTCGCATGGGCGGGCTCCGCAAGCTCATCCCCACCACCTACTGGATGATGGTCATCGGCACGATCGCGCTGACCGGCGTCGGCATCCCCGCCACCGTCATCGGCACCGCCGGCTTCTTCTCCAAGGACGCCATCATCGAGGGCGCCTTCGCCAGCCACAGCGCCATGGCCGGCTTCGCCTTCATCGCGCTCACCGTCGCCGCCGTCTTCACCAGCTTCTATTCCTGGCGGCTGATCTTCATGACCTTCCACGGCAAGCCGCGCGCTTCGGCCGACGTCATGCACCATGTGCACGAATCGCCGCCGGTCATGCTGGTGCCGCTGTTCCTGCTGGCCGTTGGCGCGCTCGCCGCCGGCTTCGTGTTCCACGACTGGTTCATCGGCGACCACTATGCCGAGTTCTGGAAGTCGGCTCTCTTCACCCTGCCGGACAACCACATCCAGCACGATTTCCACGGCGTGCCGCTGCTGGTGAAGCTGGCGCCCTTCGTCGCCATGATCGTCGGCTTCCTGGTGGCGTACCGCTTCTACATCAGCTCGCCGGAATCGCCGAAGCAGCTCGCCGCGCGCCATCCCGCGCTCTACCGCTTCCTGCTCAACAAGTGGTATTTCGACGAGGTCTACGACTTCCTGTTCGTGCGCCCCGCAATGCGCCTCGGCCGCTTCCTGTGGAAGAGGGGAGACGGCTGGTTCATCGACGGCTTCGGCCCCGACGGCATCTCGGCCCGCGTCATCGACGTCACGCGCAACGTGGTCCGCCTGCAGACGGGCTACCTCTACCACTACGCATTCGTCATGCTCATCGGGATCGCCGCCCTGGTCACCTGGATGATGCTCGGGAGCTCCTTCTAGACCATGACCGACTGGCCTATCCTCTCGACCGTCACCTTCCTGCCGCTGGTCGGCGCGTTCCTGATCCTGCTGATCCGGGACGACGGCCGCGCGGCGCGCCGCAACATCCGCAACGTGGCGCTGCTCACCACCAGCTTCACCTTCGTGCTGTCGCTCTTCATCTGGTTCGGCTTCAACCCCGGCGATCCGGGCTTCCAGATGGTCGAGAAGGTCGAGTGGCTGGGCTCCGGCATCTCCTACCACATGGGCGTCGACGGCATCTCCATGCTGTTCGTCATCCTGACGACCTTCCTGATGCCGCTCTGCATCCTCGCCTCGTGGGAAGCGATCGACAAGCGCGTCAAGGAATACATGATTGCGTTCCTGATCCTGGAGACGCTGATGATCGGCGTCTTCACCGCGCTCGACATCGTGCTCTTCTACGTGTTCTTCGAGGCGGGCCTCATCCCGATGTTCCTCATTATCGGCGTGTGGGGCGGCAAGCGGCGCATCTACGCGTCGTTCAAGTTCTTCCTCTACACGCTGCTCGGCTCGGTGCTGATGCTGCTCGCCATCATGGCCATGTTCTGGCAGGCGGGCACCACCGACATACCCACGCTGCTCAACCACGATTTCCCGCCGCAGATGCAGACCTGGCTGTGGCTCGCCTTCTTCGCCTCCTTCGCGGTGAAGATGCCGATGTGGCCGGTCCACACCTGGCTGCCCGACGCGCACGTCGAGGCGCCCACCGCGGGCTCCGTCATCCTCGCCGGCATCCTGCTCAAGATGGGCGGCTACGGTTTCCTGCGCTTCTCGCTGCCCATGTTCACCGAGGCCTCGGTCTTCTTCCAGCCGCTGGTGTTCGCCCTCTCGGTCATCGCCATCGTCTACACCTCGCTGGTGGCGCTGATGCAGGAGGACATGAAGAAGCTCATCGCCTACTCCTCGGTCGCCCACATGGGCTACGTCACGATGGGCATCTTCGCCATGAACGTCGAGGGCGTGCAGGGCGCCATCTTCCAGATGCTCAGCCACGGCCTCGTGTCGGGCGCGCTGTTCCTCTGCGTCGGCGTCATCTACGACCGCATGCACACGCGCGAGATCGCGGCCTATGGCGGCCTCGTCAACAACATGCCGAAATACGCCGTGGTGTTCCTCATCTTCACCATGGCCAATGTCGGCCTGCCCGGCACCAGCGGCTTCGTCGGCGAGTTCCTCACCCTGCTTGGCGTCTTCAAGGTCAACACCTGGGTGGCGCTGTTCGCCACCACCGGCGTGGTCCTGTCGGCGGCCTACGCGCTCTGGCTCTATCGGCGCGTGATCTTCGGCGTCCTCTCCAAGGAAAGCCTGAAGAACATGCTCGATCTGTCGCCGCGCGAGCGCGCGATCATCTACCCTCTGGTCGTGCTGGTCATCTTCTTCGGCGTCTACCCGGCGCCGCTGCTCGACTACACGGCCACTTCGGTGGATGCGCTGGTCAACAAGGTTTCGCTCACGCTGGAAGCCGCGCAGCAGGCCGCTGCCGCTCCCGCCGTGACGCATTAGGGACTTCGCGATGTCGCCCGAACTCTCCTTCAGCCTCACCCTCGCAACGCCCGAGCTGATCCTCGCCGTCGGCGCCATGGTGCTGCTGATGATCGGCGTCTATTCCGGCGCCCGCGCCAGCACCACCGTCACCGGCCTGTCGGTCGCGCTGCTTGCCGCCGTCGCGGTCTGGATGGTCTTCTTCCCGGCCGACGGCCAGGCCTTCGGCGGCGCATTCGTCAGCGATTCCTTCGCCCGCTTCATGAAGATGCTGGCGCTCGTCGGCTCGCTCGCCACGCTGGTCATGTCGGTCAGCTTCGCCCAGGCCGAAAAGTTCGACAAGTTCGAATACCCCATCCTCATCATGCTCTCCACGCTGGGCATGATGCTCATGGTCTCGGCCAACGACATGCTCGCGCTCTATCTCGGGCTCGAGCTGCAGTCGCTGGCCATCTACGTGCTCGCCGCCATCAACCGCGACAATCTGCGCTCCACCGAGGCCGGCCTCAAATATTTCGTCCTCGGCGCGCTGTCCTCGGGCATGCTGCTCTACGGCATCAGCTTGGTCTACGGTTACACCGGCGCCACCGGCTTCCCCGAGATCGCGGCCGCGCTGACCGGCAGCGAGCGCCAGCTCGGCCTCGTGTTCGGCCTCGTCTTCGTGCTGTCGGGCATCGCCTTCAAGTTGTCGCTGGTGCCCTTCCACATGTGGACGCCCGACGTCTACGAAGGCGCGCCCACCTCGGTCACCGCCTTCATGGCCGCCGCGCCCAAGATGGCTGCGATGGCGCTGCTGGTGCGCATCACCATGGGCGCGTTCGAGCCCATCGCCGCCGACTGGCAGCAGATCATCGTCTTCGTCGCGATCGCCTCCATGCTGCTGGGTTCGTTTGCCGCCATCGGCCAGACCAACATCAAGCGCCTGATGGCCTATTCCTCCATCGGCCATATGGGCTACGCGCTGGTCGGCCTCGCCGCCAACAGCTCGGAAGGTGTCCGCGGCGTCGCCATCTACATGCTCATCTACCTGGCCATGACGCTCGGCACCTTCGCCTTCATCCTCGCCATGCGGCGCAAGGACGGCAATGTCGAGGAAATCGGCGAGCTGGCTGGCCTCTCCTCCACCAACCCGGTCATGGCCACCATCCTCACCATCCTGATGTTCTCGCTGGCCGGCATCCCGCCGCTCGCGGGCTTCTGGGCCAAGTGGTACGTCTTCCTCGCCGCCATCAACGCCGAACTCTATGCGCTCGCCGTAATCGGCGTGCTCGCCTCGGTCGTCGGTGCCTACTATTATCTGCGCATTATCAAGGTGATGTGGTTCGACGAGCCGGTCGGCGGCTTCGTGCCGATGGCGGGCGAGCTGCGGCTTGTGCTGGGCCTCTCCGGCGCCTTCGTCCTGTTCTATGTGCTGATCGGCGGACCCATCGGGCGTCTGGGCGAGGCCGCTGCCGGAGCCTTCTTCTGATCGATGGGATTCCAGCTCGCGCCATCGGCCATTGAGGCGGGGTTCAGGCTCGAATCCTTCCCCTCGGTCGGCTCGACCAACGCCGTTGCTCTGGAGCGTCTGCGCGCGGGCGAGCCCGGTCCGCTCTGGCTCGTGTCGAAACGGCAGGATGCCGGGCGCGGCCGCCGCGGCCGTGAATGGGCCACGCCCGAAGGCAATCTCGCCGCGACGCTCGTTCTGTCCGGCATGCGCGACCTCAAGGCCGCCGCCACGCTCGGCTTCGTCGCCGGCCTCGCGCTGGCCGAAGCGCTGGATGCGGTCGTCCCCGGCCGCACCGTTGCCATCGGCGTCGATGGCGCCGATGCCGGCAAGGGCGGCCGCTTCGAACTGAAATGGCCGAACGACGTGCTGGCGCACGGCGCCAAGCTCGCCGGCATCCTGCTGGAATCCACCGTGCTGCCCGACGGCCGCTATGCGGTCGCCATCGGCATCGGCGTCAACGTCGTCGCCCATCCCGCCGGCACGCCCTATCCCGCCACATCCATTGCCGCGCTGGGCGCCGCTTGCGACGCCGAGACGCTGTTCCTTGCGCTCTCCGATGCCTGGATGGTCAACTGGCGGCGCTGGGACGAGGGCAGGGGCATCGCCGCCGTCCGCTCGCGCTGGCTGTCGCGCGCCGCTGGCCTTGGCGGCGAGGTTGCGGTCAGGATGGGCGGCGAGGTGCTGCGCGGAACCTTCGAGACGCTGGACGAGGATTGCCGCTTCGTCGTCCGCGACCGCCAGGGCCACATCCACGAGATCGCCGCTGGCGACGTGCATTTCGGCGCCGTCGCTTCGGCGGCGGCCGTCTAGGAGTCTGACCATGGCGCGCACCGACGAAGCCGAGCTGGTCTTCTGCCCCCTGGGTGGGGTGGGCGAAATCGGCATGAACCTGGCGCTCTACGGCTACGGTCCGCCGCATGCGCGCGAATGGATCGTGGTCGATTGCGGCGTCTCCTTCCCGGACGATACGCTGCCCGGCGTCGACCTCGTCATGCCCGACATCCGCTTCATCGAGGGCGAGCTGGAAAACCTGCGTGGCATCGTCATCACCCACGCGCATGAAGACCATTACGGCGCGCTGCTCGACCTGTGGCCGAAGCTGAAGGCCAATGTCTGGATGACGCCCTTCACCGCCGGCCTGCTGGAAGCCAAGCGCCATTCCGAGAAGGGTTATGCCGAGGTCCCGGTGACCATCTACCGGGCCGGCGAGACGTTCAGCGTCGGTCCCTTCACCATAGAGGCGGTGGCCGTCGCCCACTCCATCCCCGAGCCGGTGTCGCTGGCCATCACCACGCCGCTCGGCACCTTCGTGCACACCGGCGACTGGAAGATCGACCCCGCGCCCGAGATCGGTCCGATGACCGACGAGGCGCGTTTCCGCGCCATCGGCGATCGCGGCGTCATCGCCATGATGTGCGATTCCACCAACGCCCTGCGCGATGGCGAGTCTCCGTCCGAGCAGGCGGTGGGCGAGGGGCTGCGCAAGGTCATCGAGGCGTCGCCGGGCCGCGTCGCCGTCACCACCTTCTCCTCCAATGTCGGCCGCATCCGCTCCATCGCCGAGGCGGCGCGCGACGCCGGGCGCCAGGTGCTGGTGCTTGGCCGCTCGCTCAAGCGCGTCATCGACGTGGCCGGCGAGCTCGGCTACCTCGACGGACTGCCGGAGTTCGTGTCGGAGGACGAGTACGGCTTCATCCCGCGCGAAAACATGGTCATCCTGTGCACCGGCAGCCAGGGCGAGCCGCGCGCCGCCCTCGCCAAGCTGGCGCGCGACGAGATGCGCAGCGTGGCGCTGTCGCCCGGCGACACCGTCGTCTATTCCTCGCGCGTCATCCCCGGCAATGAGAAGGCGATCCTCGCTACGAAGAACCTGCTGATCGAGCAGGGCATCAGGATCATCGAGGACGGCGACGCGCTGGTCCATGTCTCGGGCCACCCGCGCCGAGGCGAGCTCCGACGCATGTATGAATGGGTTCGGCCGAACATCCTCGTGCCCGTGCATGGCGAGGCCGCCCATCTCGTGGCGCAGGGTGCGCTTGCAGCCACTTCCGGCATTCCGCATGTGGCGCAGGTGCGCAACGGCGACATGCTGCGTCTCGCCCCCGGCGATCCCGAGATCGTCGACCAGGTTCCCTTCGGCCGCATCTTCAAGGACGGCCGTCTCATCGGCTCCGACGAGGAAATGGGCGTGCGGGACCGCCGCCGTCTCTCCTTCGCCGGCCATGTCGCGGTCAACGTCGTGCTGGACGACCGCTACGAGATCTCCGGTGACCTCGACCTGGTGGCGATCGGCGTCGCCAAGACCGACCGCACCGGCGAACTGCTCGAGGACCTGATGCTCGACGCCGCCGCGGGCGCGATCGAATCCATCCCGCGCGTCAGGCGCAAGGACCTCGATCTCGTGGAGGAGTCGGTCCGCCGCGCCGTCCGCGCCGCCGCCGACGAGGCCTGGGGCAAGAAGCCGATCGTGACCGTGTTCGTGACCAGATAAAAGGCGATAGGGCAGCAGGGCAGTAGTCGCTGCCGCGCGAGTGCCTGCCGCTGCCGTACCTTGCCTTACTGCCCTAATTGCCTACTGCCTTGCGGAGCAACCATGCTGGGACGCCTCAACCACATCGCCATCGCCGTGCCTGATCTGGCCGCCGCCACGGCGATCTATCGCGATACGCTGGGTGCGAAGGTTTCCGCGCCCCAGCCGCTGCCCGAGCATGGGGTGACGGTGGTGTTCGTCGACCTCGGCAACACCAAGGTCGAGTTGCTGGAGCCGCTGGGGGAGGGGTCGACGATCGCCGGCTTCGTGGCGAAGAACCCTGCCGGCGGCATGCACCATGTCTGCTACGAGGTCGAAGACATCATCGCCGCGCGCGACCGCCTTGTCGCCTCCGGCGCGCGAGTCCTCGGCGATGGCAACCCGAAGATCGGCGCCCACGGCAAGCCCGTCCTCTTTCTTCATCCGAAGGATTTTCTTGGCACGCTGGTCGAACTGGAGCAGGCATGATGTCGCCCGCCGCTTGCGCTACGCCGAAGCTGCCGGTCTCCCGCACTAGTGGTGAGATCGCCGGCAGGCCGGAGCTGGATCACCTCACAACCCCCGGGAGAACGCGCGCATGACCTGGGTTTCGCTCGCCGCCGTCTTCTTCATCATCTGGTGGCTGGTGCTCTTCGCCATGCTGCCCTTCGGCCTGCGCACGCAGGACGAGGACGGCGACGTCACGCTGGGCACCACGGCCAGCGCGCCGCGCGGCCCGCACATGGCGCGCGCCGTGCTGCGCACCACCATCGTCACCATCGTGATCTTCGGCCTCTATCTCGTGGCCACGCGCTATTACGGGTTCAGCTTCGACCAGCTGCCGCGCATCGGCCCATCGTCGCGCTGAGGCATCCAGGCAGGGGCAGGGGGTCTGCGCAAGGCAGCGCTTGCGCCAAAGCACGCGCGCCGACGCTCGTGAAGGGCGCCTGCCGGTCCCCCTTCAAGTCTGCTCGATTTGCGTCGCTGCACAAAAAAAATGCAAGGCCGAAGCCTTGCAGTTGAACGCGTCCGATCTGTATTCCGTTACCGGCGGCAGCGAATTAACGCGCCCAGATCGCATCCTCCCAAGACTTAGACCGCGTAAGGGAACGGGATTTTTTTACCCGCTCTCTCGTTTATGGCGGCACATTAGAACGAACGCGCCGCGGTTGTCACGGAAAATGTTGCTCGTTCAATGCACTTGATGTGTTGCAATGCACAAATCCGTATCAGCCTTTGCCCGGTTTCGCGGCACCGTCGTTCCGGTGCGTTTTGACGCGTCGGGCTCGGGTTTCCAACCCGCCACGAAATGGCTATGAAGCGCGTGCAGTTTTCCGCGCGCGAGCCGATTCCGGCACCTTCCGCGCCTGTTTCAGACGGACCCTTTCATGCGATTGTCGCGCTTCTTTCTGCCCATCCTGAAGGAGAATCCGCGCGAGGCGGAAATCGTTTCCCACCGCCTGATGCTGCGCGCGGGAATGATCCGCCAGCAGGCGGCCGGCAGCTTCTCGTGGCTGCCGCTGGGCAAGCGTGTGCTCGACAAGGTCAACCAGATCATCCGCGAGGAGCAGAACCGCGCCGGCGCGCTGGAAATCCTGATGCCCACCGTGCAGTCGGCCGAGCTGTGGCGCGAGAGCGGCCGCTACGACGATTACGGCAAGGAGATGCTGCGCATCCAGGACCGCCACGAGCGGGACATGCTCTACGGTCCCACCAACGAGGAGATGGTCACCGACATCTTCCGCTCCTACGTGAAGTCCTATCGCGACCTGCCGCTCAACCTCTACCACATCCAGTGGAAGTTCCGCGACGAGGTGCGCCCCCGCTTCGGCGTCATGCGTTCGCGCGAATTCCTCATGAAGGACGCCTACTCCTTCGACCTTGACTACGAGGGCGCGCGCGCCGCCTACAACCGCATGTTCGTCTCGTATCTGCGCACCTTCGCCCGCATGGGCCTCAAGGCCATCCCCATGCGCGCCGACACCGGCCCCATCGGCGGCGACCTCTCCCACGAATTCATCATCCTCGCCTCCACCGGCGAGAGCGAGGTCTTCTGCCACCGCGCGTTCCTTTCCCTCGACGTTCCCGGCGAGGAGACCGATTTCAGCAACGATTCCGAGATCGGCGGCATCGTGGAGCGCTGGACCACGCCTTACGCCGCCACCGACGAGATGCACGACCAGGCCGCCTGGGACGGCATCGCCGAAGGCGACCGCCTCGCCGCGCGCGGCATCGAGGTCGGCCACATCTTCCATTTCGGCGAGAAATACTCGAAGCCCATGGGCGCCTCCGTCACCGGCCCCGACGGCAAGGAGCGTTTCGTCTCTATGGGCTCCTATGGCATCGGCCCCACGCGCCTCATCGCGGCCATCATCGAGGCCAGCCACGACGACGCCGGCATCATCTGGCCGGAAAGCGTCGCGCCCTTCGACGTGGCGCTCATCAACATGAAGCCCGGCGACGAGGCCTGCGACCGCGTCTGCGCCGAAGCCGAGGCGCTGCTGCGCGCCGCCGGCAAGGACGTGCTCTACGATGACACCGACCAGCGCGCCGGCGGCAAGTTCGCCACCGCCGACCTGATAGGCCTGCCCTGGCAGGCGATCGTGGGTCCGCGCGGCGCCGCTGCCGGCGAGGTCGAGCTCAAGAACCGCGCCACCGGCGAGCGCGAGACCCTGCCCGTCGCCGGCCTCGCAAGGCGGTTCGCCGCCGCATGAGCGAGCCCTCGCGCATCGCGGCCGGCGCCGGTCCCTTCTCCCGTTTCGAGCGGCTGGTCGCCTGGCGCTACCTGCGCTCGAAGCGCAAGGAGACGGTGATCTCGGTCATCGCCTCCATCTCCTTCATCGGCATCATGCTGGGCGTCGCCACGCTCATCGTCGTCATGGCCGTTATGAACGGCTTCCGCGCCGAGCTTCTCACGCGCATCCTCGGCATCAACGGTCACCTCATCCTGCAGCCGCTCGACCGGCCGCTCGACGATTATGCGCAGGTTGCGGGCCGCATCGAGGGCCTCGAAGGCGTGCGCTACGCCCTGCCGCTGGTCGAAGGCCAGGTGCTGGCGTCGGGCCGGGTCGGCGCCGGCACCGGCGCGCTGGTTCGCGGCATCACCGCCGAGGATCTGGCGAAGGTCGATCTGGTGGCCAACAACATCCGCCAGGGTTCGCTCACCGGTTTCGCCACCGGCGAGGGCGTCGCCATCGGCACCCGCATGGCCGAAAATCTCGGCCTCGCGCTGGGCGACCGCATCACGCTCATCTCGCCCGAGGGCGACGTCACCCCCTTCGGCACCACGCCCAGGACGAAGGGCTATCCGGTCACCGCCATCTTCGAGATCGGCATGTCCGAATATGACGCGTCCATCGTCTTCATGCCCATGGCGGAGGCGCAGCTTTACTTCAACATGGAGGGCAGGGCGCAGTCGATCGAGGTGTTCCTCGACGACCCCGACAATGTCGACGCCATGCGCCCCAAGGTCGAGGCGGCCGCCCAGCGCCAGATCTTCTCGGTCGACTGGCGCCAGCGCAACCACACCTTCTTCTCCGCCCTGCAGGTGGAGCGCAACGTCATGTTCATGATCCTGACCATGATCGTGCTGGTCGCCTCGCTCAACATCATCTCCGGCCTCGTCATGCTGGTGAAGGACAAGGGCCACGACATCGCCATCCTGCGCACCATGGGCGCCACCAGCGGCGCCGTCATGCGCATCTTCCTGATGACGGGCGCCGCCATCGGCGTGGTAGGCACGATCGCCGGCGTGGTCCTCGGCCTCGTCATCTGCCTGAACGTCGAATCCATCCGCCAGTTCTTCTCCTGGCTGTCGGGTACCGCGCTGTTCAATCCCGAGCTCTATTTCCTCAGCCAGCTCCCGGCCAAGATGGACCTGGGCGAAACCGTCTCCGTGGTACTCATGGCGCTGGTGCTGTCCTTCCTCGCCACCCTGTTTCCTGCCTGGCGCGCCGCCCGGCTCGATCCGGTCGAGGCATTGAGATACGAATGACCGCGCCCGGGCTTGTCCTCGAACTCAGGGATGTCGAGCGCCACTACTTGCAGGGCGCGCGCAAGGTCACGATTCTGGAAGGCGCGAACTTCTCGCTAGGACGCGGCGAGATGGTGGCGCTGGTGGCTCCGTCCGGTGCCGGCAAGTCCACCCTGCTGCATCTGGCCGGCCTGCTGGAGATGCCGGACGCGGGCGACGTCATCGTGGCGGGCCGCGCCTGCGGGCGCCTCTCCGACGACGACCGCACCGCGATCCGCCGCAACGAGATCGGCTTCGTCTACCAGTTCCACCACCTGCTGCCCGAATTCTCGGCGCTCGAAAACGTCATGATGCCACAGCTGGTCAAAGGGCTGGGTGTGGCGGAGGCGAGCGCTCGTGCGGCCCAGCTGCTCGACTACATGAAGATCGGCCACCGCGCCGAGCATCGCCCGGGCGAGCTGTCGGGCGGCGAGCAGCAGCGTGTGGCCATCGCCCGCGCGGTCGCCAATGCGCCGCAGCTTCTGCTCGCCGACGAGCCCACCGGCAATCTGGATCCGGTGACGGCCTCCTATGTCTTCGATGCGCTGGAGGCGCTGGTCCGGCAGTCGGGGCTGTCGGCGCTGATCGCCACCCACAATCACGAGTTGGCCGGACGCATGGACCGTCGCGTCACCCTCGAAAAGGGCGGCGTGGTCACCTTCTGAGACGGTCGCGCTCCATCCGCGCCACGCCCCGTTTCCGGTCTGGCCATTGAGATTTCCGCCTTCGCCCGGGGGCCTCGGCGGAAATGCGGGAAGCGGGGCACATTTGCACCGGCTTCTCGCGAGCTTTGCCCGGCTCGCTTCGGGATGGCCTCGCGGCCCGCGCACCGTTTGTCGGATGCGCCCCGCCGGTGGCTTCTCCCGCCTTCCGGACGCCATGCGCTGCGCCCTTCCGCCGGGTGCCGGATCGCTCCGGTTCCGCCACCGCCGCCCTCCCGAACCCGGTCGCATATCCGGTTCCCGCAAGGGCAGAGACCGCATTATCCGCCGGCTTTGCAGGTGGGGGATGAAAAAAATTCCGGGCGCTCGCGGTCGCCCGCCGTCCACCCTGGCATCGGCCGGTTTCCAGACCCGGCTGCCTTGCACTTCGCAGCCATGGCAGCCTGCCTCCCGCGGGATCTGCCGCGCTGCCGCGCGTTTACCTCTTGTTCACCGTCAGCCAAGGACGTGTCAGCAGCATGTCGCCATGCCGCTTTCAGGCGATTGACGCGTGAACGAAAACGGAACATAAAGAGGCAGCAAAGGGAACGGGAGGGTACAATGACCGATCTGCTTCAGGACGTTGCTTCGCTGGTTACCGTCAGCCTCTTCATCGTGATGACCGCCGTCTGGGTCGGCGCGCTCTAGCCTGCGTCGGCGGTCTGGATGTCAGTAACAGGGCCGAACACGTCGACGAATGCCTGCCTCAGAACCACGTCGAAATCGGACATGGTCAGCGGCAGGCCCAGATCGACCAGGCTCGTCACGCCATAGCCGCTGATGCCGCACGGCACGATGCCGGAAAAGTGCGTCAGGTCGGGCTCGATGTTGATGGCGATGCCGTGGAAGCTGACCCATCGGCGCAGCCGGATGCCGATCGCGGCGATCTTGTCCTCGGCGGGTGAGCCGTCGGGCAGGGGAGGCCGGTCCGGCCGCACCACCCACACGCCGACGCGGTCGCCGCGCCGCTCGCCGCGCACATTGACCCGGTCCAGCGCCCCGATGATCCAGTCCTCCAGCGCCTGCACGAAGGCGCGCACGTCCTCGCGCCGGCGCTTCAGGTCCAGCATCACATAGGCCACGCGCTGGCCCGGGCCGTGATAGGTGTATTCGCCGCCGCGGCCCGCATCGAAGACCGGGAAGCGGTCGGGCTGCAGCAGGTCCTGCGCGCGGGCGCTGGTGCCGGCGGTATAGAGCGGCGGATGCTCGACCAGCCACACCTGCTCGTCCGCCGTGCCCGCGCGGATCGCCTCCGCCCGCGCCTCCATGGCGGCAAGTGCGGCAGCATAGCCGGTCAGGCCGGTTTCCACTTTCCATTCGACCGGCCGCGCCGCATCCCGCGGCAGGAACGATCCTGATAGGCTGTTCCGCTGAAGCATAACGCTAATATGGAGGATGACGCCCGCCACATCCATAGCCGGCGCGCCCTCTCGCAAAGGCAGCCGCTATTTGCAAAGCAGCTCGCCGGTCATGGAGATGCTGCTTGCCCGGACGCCGCGAGCCGTTCCCATCAAGCCGGAGTGCTCGCGATATCCGTTGATGCAAAAGTCGTCTTTGATGTCCACCGCCGCCTCGGCCACCAGATTACCGTTGACCAGCAGCCGCATGGTTTGCCGGTCAATCGTTAGTGACAGCCTGTCGCCCTGTGACAGCGCGAGCGGCACCGAAAGGTTGCCGGTCGAGGTCATCCGGTAGAGCACGCCGTATTCAGCGAGCTGATCGGTGTCTAGACCGACGAGACCGGACAGGTCGTTGCCGCCGCACCCCTTGCTGCCCGTGAGGGCATAGAGGGAGTCGCCGAGGGGGATAAGATCGGTCACGCGTTGGTTGAAGCAGTTGTAGACGGGCGCCGGGAGCATGTACGGCCCCTCCGCATCAGGCTTGTAGCGCGGGTGATTGAAAAGCCGGGTCATGAGTTCCCACTTGTGCGTCTTCCGGTCGATTGACCACACCGTGCCCCAGGGCCACATCCCCACGAACAACCTGCCCATGTAGGTCGCCAGCGATTGTGCCTCCCATTGCGACCGGTCCGCGCGATCGAGATTGGGCGCGCTGTCAGGCCTCAGGTCATGATCCCACGAGAGCGCCTCTCCGAATGGATACATGCCGACGATGGTGGAGGAGCCGTATTGGAGCGCCGAGTACGCTTGGAACGACTGCCCGTCATCCCGACGAAGGATTCTCACAATGCCGGGGTCGCTCAACTCCAGGACATTTCCGCGATTGGTTGCGATGATGATCTGATTGTTCCGGCGATAGGTCGCGTAGGGGCTCTCGGGAAGTTTGCCGAACTGGTGGGCGCGACAGGAGTCGGTGATCGCCCGGGTGAGGCAGATGACGAAACCGGAACTGGCGGGCGTCTGCCAGGCCAGAACGAGGTACCGAGCGTCAAGAAATCGCGGTGCCAGAATCGAAGGAGAGATGCCGGCCAGAGCGCGTGAATTCCGTTCGGACCAGACGACTTCATTGCCCAGGACTGCGCAATCCTTCGACATGAAATGGCGGTCGGAGAGATCGTATGGACTGTCGCACTCTGAAAGCGCCGCGCACAGGGTCACGTCACCCTTGCAGTACAGCCTCCGGAGTTCCGGTTTGCCTATGGTCGACCACGTCCCGGAAGAAGGCTCGAACGCGTAGGATTCAGCTCGCCCATCCGAAGGCCGGATAATTAGCTTGCCTCCAACGCTGTTCATGCCTCCGTGAAGATAGTTTCCACCCTTCCCGACGGAAGCGACGGCCATCTTGTCATTGCCGTCATCGAATTCGACGCTGATTGTTTCTCCGCCGCTTTGGCGAGTGGTCTGAAACCGGCGCTCAAATCCGATGCTCAGTCTCGCCTCGCCGTCGCTGTCGGTCGCTTCGAACAGCGTCCCAGTTCGAGAGGCCGAAACCTGGCCCACCACTATGTCGACGGAGATCAGATCCGGCGCTGCTGCCGCCGGCAGCACCGTAAGCGCAACCAGCCCAAGCGAAATGACAAGCTTGTAGAAGCAATACATGGCGCCCCCGTCTCGTCGGCAACTCGACGCGCGGAGAGAACGTCACAGCCAGGCGCATGGTCAACCACCGCAAACGAATGGCTGATGGGACATCCCGCATGGCTCGTACATGTCCCCCAGCACGCATTCATGCGATCGACCCGCACTGCGAAAAAGTCAACGCTGGATATCTGTTCGCGCAGGCTAGCGCATCGTCCACGCTGCGACTTCACGCCTGGGAGAAAACTGGTGCGGTCGAGAAGACTCGAACTTCCACGGGTTGCCCCACAGCGACCTCAACGCTGCGCGTCTACCAATTCCGCCACGACCGCACGTGGTAGGAGCCGGACCGAACCGGCCCGCGGCATGTAGCAAATAGCCCAAGGCGAAACAAGAGCGCCAAAGGGCCAAAATCGGGCGGGTGAGGGGAGGCCTTTCAGCGCCTTGTCCGGGCTGGCCGCAAACGTGTCGCGCCGCCCTGCGCAGGCGGCCTCCGGGCATCGTCGCCCGCTGCCCGGCCGGCTGTGCCGGTCGTCCATTTTGTTTTTGTGTTCGGCGCCGCGTCCGGCTAGACCGGGGCAGACCGAACCTCGAAGCATGGCGGAGGTGCTGTTGGAAAATCCCCAGGACACCCCGCCCGAAAGCGCGCCGCACGACGCGCAGGCCGAGACGCCGCGCGCCGACATCTACAATGAAGACGGCGCGATCCGGCAGGATTTCCTCACCCATGTCGGCGCCGCGATCGCCGATCGCGACACGCTTGCGCTGCGCCACGATGTCGGCCGACTCCATCAATCGGAGGTCGGCGACCTGCTGGAGGCGCTGGGCCCCGAGCAGCGCCGCGCCCTCATCGACCTCATGGGGCAGGATTTCGATTTCGCCGCCCTGACCGAGGTGGACGACGCCATCCGCGCCGAGATCGTCGACGCGATGCCGAACGAGCAGATCGCGCAGGCGATGCAGGAGCTCGATTCGGACGACGCCGTCTACATTCTAGAGGACCTGGACAGCGAGGACCAGGACGAGATCCTGGCGCAGCTGCCGTTCACCGAGCGCATTCGGCTGCGCCGCTCGCTCGCCTATCCGGAAGAGACCGCCGGCCGGCGTATGCAGACCGAGTTCGTCGCGGTGCCGCCCTTCTGGACCGTCGGCCAGACCATCGACTATATGCGCGAGGAGCAGAACCTCCCCGACCGCTTCACCCAGATCTTCGTCATCGATCCGACCTTCCGTCTGCTCGGCGCCATCGACCTCGATCGCATCCTGCGCGCCAAGCGCACGGTCAAGATCGAGGACATCATGCACGAGACCCGGCATGCGATCCCGGCAATGATGGACCAGGAGGAGGCGGCGCGCGAATTCGAGCAATACGACCTTCTCTCCGCCGCCGTTGTCGACGAGAACGAGCGGCTGGTCGGCGTGCTCACCATCGACGACGTGGTCGACGTCATCCAGCAGGAGGCCGAGGAGGATCTGCTGCGCATGGGCGGCGTCGGCGACGAAGAACTGTCCGACACCGTGCTGCGCGCTTCGCGCTCGCGCGTGCCCTGGCTGCTGGTGAACCTGGTGACGGCATTCCTGGCGGCGTCGGTCATAGGCCTGTTCGACGCCACGATCGAGCAGATCGTGGCGCTTGCCGTGCTCATGCCCATCGTCGCCGGCATGGGCGGCAATGCCGGTTCGCAGACCATGACCGTGACCGTGCGCGCGCTCGCCACGCGCGACCTCGACATCTACAACGCCGGCCGCATCATCCGCCGCGAGATGGGCGTCGGCTTCATCAACGGCGTCATCTTCGCGGTCCTGATCGGCGCGGTCGCGGGCACCTGGTTCCAGAGTCCGGAGATCGGCGCGATCATCGCCGCCGCCATGATCATCAACATGTTCGTGGCGGCCCTTGCCGGCATCCTGATCCCGCTGCTGCTGGACCGCCTGGGCGCCGACCCCGCCGTCGCCTCCGCCGTGTTTGTCACCGCGGTCACCGACGTGGTCGGCTTCTTCGCCTTCCTCGGCCTCGCCGCCTGGTGGTTCGGCACCGGCATCACCTAGCGCGCCGCCGGCATCGCCCGCCTCAGGTGATGGGCAGCAGCTGTATCTCTACCCGCCGGTTGAGCGCCCGCCCGGCGGGCGTCGCATTGTCGGCGATCGGCCGCGTCTTGCCGTAGCCGATCACCGAGAAGCGCCGGCCGTCGATGCCGTGGCCATTGAGGTAGTTGGCCACCGAAAGCGCGCGGCGCTGCGACAGGTCCAGATTGTGCGCGTCGCTGCCGGTCGAGTCGGTGTGGCCGTAAACATCGACCAGCGTGCGGTTGTACTTCTGCAGCACCAGCGCCACTGAATCGAGCGTCGGATAGAATTGCGTGCTCACCATGTCCTGGTCGGTCGCAAAGGTGATGTTGGAGGGCATGTTCAGGATGATGTAGTCGCCGTTGCGCGTGACGCTTACGCCGGTGCCCTGCAGCTGCGCGCGCAGCTCCGCTTCCTGCTGGTCCATGTAGGCGCCGATCGCGCCGCCCGCCAGCGCGCCGACGCCGGCCCCGATCAGCGCCGCGTTGCGCTGCGAGGCGCCGGTGCCGCCGACCGCGAGCCCCACCAGCGCCCCGGCGCCGGCCCCGAGCAGGGCGCCGCCGGCGGTTCTGGAGATTTGACGCTCGCCGGTGAAGGGATCCGAGGTGCAGGCCGCCGCCAGCGTGGCGGCAGCCGCGACTGCGATGAGCTGCTTCTTCATGAGACCGTTCCCCCCGGCTGATTTGGTCGAACTCTTGTAGCACGAGCCATCGCCGGGGCGGAACTGGCCAGGGCGGCTGCGCGGCGAGGCGACAAACCTATTCCGTGCGGTAGAGCATCCAGTTCTTGCGCTGCAGCCGCGGTCCTTCCACGGGGAACTTGGTCACGCGGTTGCGGCCGTTCATCTTGGAGGCATAGAGCGCCTGGTCGGCCTTCTCGTAGAGGTCCTCCGGGCTGCTCGCCTCCGTCGCCATGCACACGCCCATCGATATGGTGATCTGGTCGTGTCCGGCCGGGCTGGTGTGGATGAACGGCGTCTTCTCGATGATCACCCGCAGATCCTCGGCGAGCTCGAACGTACGGTCCTCGGTCAGCCCCTCGACGATCAGCGCGAACTCCTCGCCGCCGGTCCTCGCCACGAACATGCCCGGCGTTCCGCTCACCCGCAGCACGTGCGCGATGTGCTGCAGCACCTTGTCGCCGACGGGGTGGCCGTGATGGTCGTTGATGTCCTTGAAGCGGTCGATGTCCGCCAGGATCAGCGCGCCGAACAGCATGCTCCGCCTGTCGCCGTAGATGCGCAGCATCTGTTTGTCGAAGGCGCGGCGGTTCCACACCTGCGTCAGCGGGTCCGTGTCGGCCAGCTTCTTGTACTCGACCAGCTTCTGTTTCACCTCGGCGAGTTCGGCCGACGTGTCTGCGATGGATGTCGCGATCTGCCTGCCCTGCGCTATCGTCGTGTCCGTGGCCATCGCCATGATGCCGACGATCCGCTTCAGCATCTCGGCCGTCACCTGCTGCTTTCCAGTCAGGCCGGCCGATGTCTGGTCCAGCACGATGCCGTATTTTTCCAGCGAGCTGCGCTCGCGGTGCAGCAGCGCCACGATCTCCTCGATCTTGCCCATGATGGCGTCATGGGCGTTGTCGACGATGGCCACCTGGTTGCTCAGCGCGAAGAAGTCGCGCGACAGCTGGTCGAGGTCGCATTGTTCCGGGCTGGGCCCCAGCGTGTCCAGCGCCTTGCGCAGCGTCTCGTTCGACCCCGCATGCGCCTCGTAGAAGATCTCGTAGTTCCGGGGCAGGCCGGCAACGCCCTTGCGTTGCATCAAATCGGCGATTGCGAACGCGGTGTCCGCTGTCGTTTCGTGTTCCGCTTGGGAAGACGACTGCATCCGATTCCACCCCAATCAGCCGCATCGGTTCCTGCAAATGGCGCCACTGCGCCCAGGAACCTGTGCCGGCGGCAGCGCCTTTTACGAGGCAGCGCTGGTCCGTCGGTATGCTTCACCGCGCCCTATACATAGCTTGGCCGGGCTAACGTCGGGTTAATCGCCCTTTCCCGATGGGGCGTGAAGCCATGTTTCCCGAGCTTCGCGTCAGTCCGCCGGCTGGTCCCATTGCGGCGAGAAGGCGAAATCGCAGATGCGGCTGTTGGCGGTGCGCAGCGCCGAGATCGCAGCCATCTCCGGCTCCGTCAGCGTGAAGTCGAAGATGTCGATATTTTCCGCAATCCGTTCTTTGCTGGAAGATCGGGGTATGGCGGCGACCCCGTCCTGCTGGATGTGCCAGCGCAGCACGATCTGCGCCGGTGTCTTGTCGTGGTTCTGCGCCGCGGCGGCGATTGCCGGCTCGCCGAAAAGTGCGCCGCCGCGAAAGAGCGGGCAGTAGGAAACCATCGCCGCACCTGCTGCCCGGCATGCCTCCAGCACCTTCCGCTGGTCCAGCCTGGGGTGGTATTCGACCTGGTTCGCAGCGATCGGCGCCGCCGACAGCTCCAGCGCTTCCGCCAGCAGCGCGACGGGGAAGTTGGAGGCGCCGATATTGCGGGTCAGCCCGTCCTCCCGCGCCCTGTTCAGCGCGCCGATCGTCTCGGCCAGCGGCACCGTTCGGCTCGGCCAGTGGATGAGCAGGAGGTCGACCTGGTCGAGACCGAGCCGGCGAAGGCTGTCTTCGGCGGAGCGCCGGAAATCGGCCGCCCGAAGGTCGGTGTGCCACACCTTGGTCGTGACGAAGATTTCCCCGCGCGCGATGCCCGAGGCGCGAATGCCCGCGCCCACGGCCTCCTCGTTGCCGTAGCTGGCGGCAGTGTCTATGTGGCGATAGCCGACATCGATCGCATGGGCGACGAGGTCGGCACACTGCCGCCCCTCCAGCGTCCATGTTCCCATGCCCAGGCATGGCATGTCGGCGCCATTGGCTTTGATGCGATGCATGGGCATTCTCCCTGTTTGCGGCGCCGTGATTCCAGTTTCGCTGCTGCAAGGTAGAGAGCTAGTGCAGATGAATGGTGTGGGCAAATCGCGCATCGGGATGATCGACGTCGCTCGCGGCGTCGCCCTGCTTGCCATGGCAGTATACCATTTCACATGGGATCTCGAGTTTTTCGGCTATATCGAGCCCGGCACCACCGCCGTCGGCGGATGGAAGCTTTTTGCCCGCACCATCGCATCCAGCTTCCTTTTCCTTGTCGGCGTCAGCCTTGTTCTGGCGCATGGACGCGGCACCAGGTGGAGGCCGTTCCTTTCGCGCCTGGCCATGGTCGCGGCCGCGGCCGCCGCGATTTCCCTCGTCACCTGGTTCGCCGTGCCGGGCGGATTCATCTTCTTCGGCATACTGCATCAGATAGCGCTGGCGAGCCTGATCGGCCTGGCCTTCCTGCGCCTGCCCTGGCTGCTGACCATGCTGGCGGCCGTGCTGGTGATTGCCGCCCCGCATTATCTGCGCGCTTCGTTTTTCGATTCGCCCTGGCTGTGGTGGGTCGGCCTGTCTTCCGTCGATCCTCCGTCCAACGACTATGTCCCGGTGTTTCCCTGGACCGGCGCCGTACTGGCCGGCATTGCCGTCGCCAGGCTCACTGAGGGGCTGGGCCTTCTTGCCGCCCTCGGCTTGGTCACGCCCGGCCGCACGGCCGCGCCGCTCGTCTTCATCGGCCGGCACAGCCTTGCCTTCTACCTGGTGCACCAGCCTGTGCTGATCGGTGCCATCTGGCTGTTCGCACAGGTTTTCCCGCCGCAGGTCACGCCGGCCCGGGCGAGCTTCGTCGACGCCTGCATCGCCACCTGCGAGGAATCGCGCGATGGCGATTTCTGCCCGCGCTATTGCGGCTGCGTGCTGGACAGGCTGCAGGGCGAGAATCGTCTGGACGAGGTGTTCGCCGGCAGTCAGGATGCCGAAACCGTGGCGCGGCTCAACGAGATCGCAGGCATCTGCACCTTCGAGACCGACACGATGACGCCGGCTCCCGACGAGTGACGGGGCGGGCGCTGCGCGGGGAGGGAAGTGTCATGACCAGTCATGGGGACAGGCCGAACCGGCTGCCCTGGCCGCCCATCATCTACGTTGTGGCGATCGCCCTGTCGGTCATTCTCCATTGGCTGTGGCCGCTGCCCTGGCTCGGCTCGCCGCTGTCCGATTTCCTTCTTCCCGTCGGCGTGCTGACCGGGCTCGGCGCCATCGCGATCGACGTCGCCGCCATGCGCACGCTCGGCCGTGCCCGCACTACCATCATGCCCAACAGGGCAAGCGAGAATCTCGTGACCACCGGCCCGTACTCCTTCACCCGCAATCCCATCTATCTCGGCAACACCATGCTGATGATCGCCGCCGCGCTGGTTTTCGGGATCGCGTGGTTCATCCCGCTGGCGCTCGCCGCGGCGTTCGCCACCCAAAAGCTCGCCATCGAGCGCGAGGAGCATCACCTCGCCATCCGCTTCGGCAAGCGCTACCGCGACTACCAGAAGAAGGTCAGGCGCTGGATCTGAAGGGCAGGGGCGTCCGGAGACCGCGATGAGGCGTCAGGTGTTGACGCCCAGCTCGACGAGGCGCTCCACGCAGGCTTCCTCGGCCTGGTCGAGTTCCGTCAGCGTCTCCTCGAGGTCGCGCCGCTTCTGGCGCAGCAGGTCGCGCTTTTCCGAAATGCGGTGAATCATCAGCTTCAGCTGGCCGACCTCGCCCGGGGGCTCCCGGTACATCTGGATGATCTCGCGGATCTCGTTGATCGAGAAGCCCAGCCGCCGCCCGCGCATGATCTGGCGCACTAGATGCCGGTCGGACGGGCGGAAGAGGCGGGTGCGGCCGCGCCGCACCGGCTGGATCAGCCCCTCATCCTCGTAGAAGCGCAGAGTGCGCGTCGAGATGTCGAACTCCCGGGTCAGTTCCGTGATCGAATAATATTCTCGCACCAGCCTGCGGCCCTTCGCTGCGGGGAAGGTTTTGTCGCCAGCATTTACGTAAAAGTCAATTCCGGTGCAGATCGCAAGTCCGCCGCCCGTTCGGATCGCCGATCCCCAGGCAGTCGGGCAGCGCGCCGAGTCGGATGAGCGATTGCGCGGACTCCGCCCGCTGCCCTTATGCAACCCACTTCCCAAGGCGGGGGATTGGCACAAAAATAGAACAAACTTGAATAGACATGTTAAATCAATGAATTGGTGCTCTTGCAAAAATGGAACAAAAAAGGTACAGAATTATAGGGACACCGGATCATCCGGTCATCGTTGACGACCAAGGGGTAATGTATCATGGCTCAGAATTCGTTGCGGCTTGTTGAGGACGGTTCGGTGGACAAGACAAAAGCCCTGGATGCGGCGCTGTCGCAGATTGAGCGCGCCTTCGGCAAGGGCTCGATCATGCGGCTGGGCAAGAACGAGCAGGTGATCGAGATCGAGACGGTCTCCACCGGCTCGCTCGGCCTCGACATCGCGCTCGGCGTGGGAGGCCTGCCCAAGGGTCGCATCGTGGAGGTCTACGGGCCGGAAAGCTCGGGCAAGACCACGCTTGCCCTGCACACCGTGGCCGAGGCCCAGAAGAAGGGCGGCATCTGCGCCTTCGTCGATGCCGAGCACGCGCTTGATCCCGTCTATGCCCGCAAGCTGGGCGTCGACCTGGAGAACCTCCTGATTTCGCAGCCCGACACCGGCGAGCAGGCACTGGAGATCTGCGACACGCTGGTGCGGTCCGGCGCCATCGACGTGCTGGTGGTCGATTCGGTCGCCGCGCTCACCCCGCGCGCCGAGATCGAGGGCGAGATGGGCGAATCGCTGCCCGGCCTGCAGGCGCGTCTGATGAGCCAGGCGCTGCGCAAGCTCACCGCCTCCATCTCGCGCTCCAACACGATGGTCATCTTCATCAACCAGATCCGCATGAAGATCGGCGTCATGTACGGCTCCCCGGAGACGACCACCGGCGGCAACGCGCTCAAGTTCTACGCTTCCGTGCGCCTCGACATCCGCCGCATCGGCGCCGTCAAGGACCGCGACGAGGTCGTCGGCAACCAGACCCGCGTCAAGGTGGTGAAGAACAAGCTGGCCCCGCCCTTCAAGCAGGTCGAGTTCGACATCATGTATGGCGAGGGCGTCTCCAAGATGGGCGAGCTCGTCGATCTCGGCGTCAAGGCCGGGGTGGTGGAGAAATCGGGCGCCTGGTTCTCCTACAATTCGCAGCGCTTGGGTCAGGGCCGCGAAAACGCCAAGCAGTTCCTGCGCGACAATCCCGAGCTTGCCCGCGAGATCGAGACCGCGCTGCGGCAGAATGCCGGGCTCATTGCCGAAAAATTCCTTGAGAACGGCAGGGAAGGCGATTTCGACGAAGCGTCCGGCGACGCGTAGGCCCGGCCTCCCGTCACTCGGAATGCAAAGTGTGGTTCGTAGGAGGCCGCCGGCTTGCCGGCGGCCTTTGCCGTTTCTGGACAGGCGGCAAGGGCAACGTTACAAGGCGCAGTTTCTCATCCTGCCGTGTGGACGGCGGGTCCTCGCAAAGGTTTGGGCATGAGTGGCGTCAACGAGATCCGGTCGACCTTCCTCGACTATTTCCGGCGGAATGGACACGAGGTGGTGGCTTCCAGCCCGCTGGTTCCGCGCAACGATCCGACGCTGATGTTCACCAATGCCGGAATGGTGCAGTTCAAGAACGTCTTCACCGGCCTCGAGACGCGCCCCTATTCGCGCGCCGCGACCGCACAGAAGAGCGTGCGCGCCGGCGGCAAGCACAACGACCTCGACAATGTCGGCTACACCGCCCGACACCTCACCTTCTTCGAGATGCTCGGCAACTTCTCCTTCGGCGATTATTTCAAGGAGCGCGCCATCGAGCTCGCCTGGAACCTGATCACCAAGGAGTTTGGGCTCAAGAAGGACAAGCTGCTCGTCACCGTCTACCACACGGACGATGATGCGGCTGCACTCTGGAGGAAGATCGCCGGCTTCTCCGACGACCGCATCATCCGCATCCCCACCTCCGACAATTTCTGGGCGATGGGCGACACCGGTCCCTGCGGCCCTTGCTCCGAGATATTCATCGATCGCGGCGAGCACATCTGGGGCGGTCCGCCGGGAAGCCCGGAAGAGGACGGCGACCGCTTCCTCGAATTCTGGAACCTCGTCTTCATGCAGTTCGAGCAGGTGACGAAGGAAGAGCGCGTGCCGCTCCCACGTCCGTCGATCGACACCGGCATGGGCCTGGAGCGCATGGCCTGCATTCTGCAGGGCGTCGACAGCGTCTTCGAGACCGACCTGTTCCGCCATCTGATCGACGCCGCCGCTTCGGCGCTGGGCAGCGGGCCGACGCAGGACAATGTGGCCTCCTTCCGCGTCATCGCCGATCACCTGCGGTCCTCGTCCTTCCTCGTGGCCGACGGCGTGCTGCCTTCCAATGAAGGTCGCGGCTACGTCCTGCGCCGCATCATGCGCCGTGCCATGCGCCATGCGCAGCTGCTCGGCGCTTCCGAGCCGCTGATGTGGAAGCTCGTGCCGGCGCTGGTGCGCGAGATGGGCCAGGCCTATCCCGAGATCGGCCGCGGCGAGGCGCTGATCACCGAGACGCTCAAGCTGGAGGAGACGCGCTTCCGCAAGACGCTGGCGCGCGGCCTCGGCCTGCTGGAGGAGGCGACCACGGGCATGAAGGCCGGCGACATGCTCGACGGCGAAACCGCCTTCAAGCTCTACGACACCTACGGCTTCCCGCTCGACCTCACGCAGGACGCGCTGCGCCAGCGCAGTATCTCCGTCAACCTCGACGGCTTCACCGATGCGATGGAGCGTCAGAGGGCCGAGGCCCGCAAGAGCTGGGCCGGCTCCGGCGAGGCGGCCACCGAGACCGTCTGGTTCGCGCTCCGCGAGAAGCATGGTGCGACCGAATTTTTGGGCTACGAGACCGAGACCGCGGAAGGCATCGTGGTTGCGCTGGTCAAGGACGGCGCGGTCGTCGAATCCGCGGCCGAAGGCGACACGGTGGCGGTCGTCGTCAACCAGACGCCGTTCTACGGCGAGTCCGGCGGCCAGATGGGCGACACCGGCGTGATCTCGGGCGAAGGTTTTTCGATCGAGGTCACGGATACCCAGAAGAAGGCCGACGGCCTGTTCGTCCATTATGGCAAGCTGGTGAAGGGTGCGGTCCGCACCGGTGCGCCGGTCGAGCTCAAGGTCGACCATGCCCGCCGTTCGCGCCTGCGCTCCAACCACTCCGCCACGCACCTGATCCACGAGGCGCTGCGCGAGGTGCTGGGCACGCATGTGGCGCAGAAGGGGTCGCTCGTCGCGCCCGAAAGGCTGCGTTTCGACATTTCCCACAACAAGCCGATCTCCGCCGAGGAGATCGAGCAGGTCGAGCGCATGGCCAACGAGATCGTCGTGCAGAACGCTCCGGTCACCACGCGGCTGATGTCGGTCGATGACGCCATCGCCGAGGGCGCGATGGCGCTGTTCGGCGAAAAATATGGCGACGAGGTGCGCGTCGTTTCGATGGGTACCGGCCTGCATGGCGCGCGCGCCAACCGGCCCTATTCGGTCGAGCTGTGCGGCGGCACCCATGTGCGGGCAACCGGCGACATCGGACTCGTCCGCATCGTTGCCGACAGCGCGGTTGCCGCCGGCGTGCGCCGCATCGAGGCGTTGACGGGCGAGGACGCCCGCCGCCACCTCGACGAGCAGGATCGCCGCCTGAAGGCCATCGCGTCCGCCCTGAAAGTCTCCCCGGCCGATGCGGTCGCCCGCGTCGAGACGCTGGTCGAGGAGCGGCGCAGGCTGGAGCGCGAGCTTTCCGAGGCGAAGAAGAAGCTCGCGCTCGGCGGCGGCGCAGCGGCCGGCCAGGCCGATGAGAAGGAAACGGTCGCCGGCGTCGGCTTCTTGGGCAGGGCGGTCAGCGGCGTTTCGCCGAAGGATCTGAAGTCTCTGGCCGACGAGGGCAAGAAGTCGCTCGGCTCCGGCGTCGTCGTCTTCGTCGGCGCTGCCGAGGACGCCAAGGCCAGTGTCGTCGTCGCCGTCACCGAGGACCTCACGGCCCGCTTCAGCGCCGTCGATCTGGTGCGGGTGGCGCCGGCCGCGCTGGGCGGGCAGGGCGGCGGTGGCCGCCCCGACATGGCCCAGGCCGGCGGTCCCGACGGCTCTAAGGCCCGCGAGGCGATCGAGGCGGTCAAGGCGGCGATGGCCGCCGCCTGATGCGGGAGGCGGAGCAGGCATGACCACGATCGACGAAATCGCAGCCCTAGATAGGGCCGACCCGCTGGCCGCGTTCCGTTCGGAATTCGTGCTGCCCGAAGGGATGGTCTACCTCGACGGAAATTCGCTGGGCGCGGCCTCGCGCGCGGCGCTCGCCGCCGTCGAGAAGGCGGCCCGCGAGGAATGGGCGAACAGCCTGATTGCGAGCTGGAACGATGCGGGCTGGTTCACGCTGCCCTCGCGGCTGGGCGACAGGCTCGGCCGCCTGATAGGCGCCGGCGCCGGCGAAACCGTCGTGTGCGACACCGTTTCCATCAACATCTTCAAGGCGATGGAGGCCGCGCTCAATCTGCGGCCCGGCCGCCGCGTCATCGTCGCCGAAGCGTCCAGCTTCCCGACCGATCTCTACATGCTGGAGGGCGTGCGCAGCCGCCACCCCGACCTCCGCATCCGGCTGGAGGGCGTCGACGCGCCGCGCCTGGAAGACCTGCTCGACACGGAAGTCGCAGCCGTGCTGGTCAACCATGTCGACTACCGCACCGGCGCCCTGCGCGACATGGCCGCGCTCACCCGGCAGATCCACGAGGTCGGTGCGCTGGCGGTCTGGGATCTGTGCCACAGCGCCGGCGCGCTGCCGGTCGATCTCAACGGCGCCGGCGCCGATCTCGCCATCGGCTGCAGCTACAAATACATCAATGGCGGGCCCGGCGCGCCGGCCTTCGTGTTCGCCGCCTCGCGCCATGTCGCTCAGCTGAAGCAGCCGCTTTCCGGCTGGTGGGCTCATGCGCGGCCCTTCGCCTTCGATCTCGGCTTCGAGGCTGATCCCGGCATCCGCCGCATGCTCTGTGGCACCCAGCCCATCCTGTCCATGCGATCGCTCGAGGGAGCGATGTCGGTCTGGGACCGGGTGGATCTGGCCGAACTGCGCCGCAAGAGCCTCGCGCTCACCGGCCTGTTCATCGATCTGGTGGAGGAGCGCTGCGCCGGCCATGGGCTCGAACTGGCCACCCCGCGCGACCCCGCGCTGCGCGGCAGCCAGGTCTCCTTCCTCCACGAAGGCGGCTACGCCGTGGTGCAGGAGTTGATAGCGCGCGGCGTGGTCGGCGATTTCCGCCGCCCGAACCTCATGCGTTTTGGCTTCGCGCCGCTCTACCTCAGCTATCGCGATGTGTGGAACGCCGCCGAGGCGCTGCGCCAGGTGCTGGACGAAGGCTCCTGGCGATCCCGCAACGCGGAGGCCGGCGGCGCCGTCACCTGACCGGGCTCACTTCAGCCCGCGCGCGTTCACATGGATCGACCGCAGCGTGCTCGTCGCGCAGATGAACAGCCGGTTGCGCTCACGCCCGCCGAAGCAGACATTCGCCACCACCTCGTCGGTCAATATCTTCCCGAGCAGGATTCCGTCCGGCGCGAAGCAGTGCACCCCGTCGCCGGCCGACGTCCAGATATTGCCTTCGGTGTCGAGGCGGAAGCCGTCGAACAGTCCGGCGTCGCTGTAGACGAAATCCTCGCCCGGTCCGAGCGAGGCGCCGTCGGCCAGCACCGGATATTTGCGGATCTTCGGCGCACAGTCCGGAAAATGCGTCTTGCCGGTGTCGGCCACGTAAAGCACCGTCTCGTCGGCCGAGAACGCCAGCCCGTTGGGCTGCTTCATGTCATCCACGACCCGGGTGATCGCGCCCGAAGGGTCGATCCGGTAAACGTGCCGCCCGTCCTGCTCCATCGGCGCCGCATCGCCCTCGACGTCGCTGTCGATCCCGTAGGACGGATCGGTGAACCAGATCGAGCCGTCCGACTTCACCACGGCGTCGTTGGGCGAATTCAGCCGCTTGCCCTCGAAGCTGTCGGCCAGGATGGTCTTCGAGCCGTCGGTCTCATAGCGGCTGACGCAGCGCCCGCGATGCTCGCAGGCGATCAGCCGCCCCTCCAGGTCCAGCGTATGCCCATTGTGGTTCCGGCAGGGCTGCTCGAAGATGTCGACCGCCCCGCTGGCCTCGTCCCACCGCAGCACGCGGTCGTTGGGTATGTCGGACCAGACCAGGTAGCGACCCTTGGCGAAATAGGCCGGGCCTTCGGCCCATCGGCCGCCGGTCCAAAGCACGGCTATGTTCTCGCCCGGAAGGATGAGCTTAGCGAAACGCTCGTCGCGGATCTCGAAATGTTGTCCCGGCATCCGTTCTCCTCAGGAAGTCACGCGCTGGTTGCGGCCATAGACCAGCAGCATGCCGACGATGACCGCGCCGTAGATGATCTGGCGGCCGGCTTCCGGCATCTGCGTGATCGACAGCACAGAGTTGAGAAGCACGATCAGGATCACGCCGACCAGTGTGCCCGCATAGCGGCCGCGCCCGCCCAGTATGTGCGTGCCGCCCAGCACCACGGCTGCGATCGCCGGCAGCAGGAAGGCGTTGCCCATGCCCTGATACGCCTTGGCCGAATAGCCGGCCAGAAGCACGCCGGCGATCGACGCGCAAAGCGCCGACGTCACGAACGCGCCAACGATGACCAGCCGCGTGCGGATGCCTGAAAGGTAGGCCGCCGCCTCGCGCGAGCCCGTCGCGTAGATGGAGCGGCCGAAGCCGGTTCGCGTCAGCACGAGCGCGATCACCACCGATACCGCCGCCCAGACGAAGATCGCCACGGGTATTCCGAATATCCTGTCCTTGGCCAGGAACAGCATCAGCGGCGTGGCCGAATCCTGCGGCGCGAAGCCGCCGGTCTGCGCCACCATCAGCCCGCGCAGCACCGTGTCGACGCCGAGCGTGAAGATCATCGAGGGGATGCGCAGATACGCCACGCCGAAGCCGTTGAGCAGGCCGATGGCCAGCCCCACGGCAAGCGCGGTCGGCAGCGCCATGGTGCCGCCCACGGCGGTCGCCGTCATCGCGGCGGCCGTCAGCGTCCACGGCACCGACAGGTCGATATGCCCGAGCAGGATCACCATCATCATGCCCGCCGCGCAGATGCCCAGGAAGGAGCCGGTCTGCAGCTGCTGCAGCAGGTAGTTTGGCGAAAGCAGCGGCGCGTTGCCGGTGGTCGACAGCGTGTAGGCCGTGCCTGCCAGCAGGATGACCAGGATGAACAGCGAGGCTATCAGGATCGGCCTGTTCTCGTTCGAGATGGAAAGGCGCATGGTTCCTACCTGAAGAGATCGAGCTTGTTCTTCACCCTCAGCGTGCGGATCGCACCGAAGGAGACGGCAATGAGAAGGACGATGCCTTCGATCAGCGGCTGCAGCAGGGGATCGATGTCGAGGATGCGGAAATAGAAGGTCATCACGCGCAGTATCATCGCGCCGACCAGGCTGCCGATGGCGCTGCCCACGCCGCCCAGCAGCGACGTGCCGCCCAGCACCACCGCCGCGATGGAGTTGAGCGTGTAGGCGCCGGCCTGCTGGAGATCGGCATTGCCGGATGAGGTCTGGATCGCCAGGTAAAGTCCGCCACAGGCTGCGAAGAAGCCTCCCAGCGTGAAGGCGGCGATCTTCGCGCGCTCGATCGGCAGGCCCGACATGAAGGCCGCACCCTCGGCAGACCCGATGGCGTAGACCGTGCGGCCCGTCACCGAGCGGCGGAACGGCACCCACACCAGCGCCGCAACCAGCACGACGATGATCAGCGGCACAGGTATGTCGGCAAACGGACGCAGCCACCATGCGTTGCCGCCGTCGGCCAGGCCGTATGTGTCGGCAAAGTCCCAGACCGAGTTGGTCAGCGCCCAGGACAGGTCGCCGTCGACATGCCCGCCCGGCTTGGGGCGGATCCAGAGTGCGAGGCCGATAGCGATGGCGCCTGTCGCAAGCGTCGCGATGATCGGCTGGATTCGCCCGTAGACCACGACGACGCCGTTGAGGAGACCGAAGGCGGTGCCGGACATGAGCGTCAGCAACATGCCCAGCACGATCTGGCCGGGCGAGCCGTTCACCAGCTCCGAGGCGATGCAGTTGGTCAGCGTCATCACGGCGCCGACCGAAAGGTCGAGCCCGCCCATCAGCACCGGCACTGTCTGCGCCATGGCCACGAAGGCGATGGCCGCCGTCTCGTTGGCGTTCTGGATCGCGACAGCTGAGGAGAAGCCGCGCGGATGCAGCATGTTGTAGGCGAGATACAGCACGGTCAGCAGCAGCAGCGCCGAGGCGAAGCCGACATTCTGCAGCAGCCATCTTTGCCAGGCGGGCTGGCGCATCAGGCCGCCTCAACGTCGATGTTCAGGGAGGCGGCCACCAGCCCTTCCTCGGTGATGCCGTCGCCTTCCTGTTCGCTGACCACCCGGCCGGCGTAGAGCACCGACACGCGATCGCAGCAGCCGATCAGCTCGGCATAGTCGGACGAGTAGATGAGGATCGCCTTGCCGGCGTCGGCCAGTTCCCGCATCAGGCGGTAGATCTCCTGCTTGGTCCCCACGTCGATGCCCCGCGTGGGGTCGTTGAGCAGGATGATGTCGGGATCGATCATCAGCCATTTGGCGATGACAACCTTCTGCTGGTTGCCGCCCGAAAGCGTGGTCACGGGATCGGCGGTCGAGCCGACCTTGATGCGCAGCCTGGAAACCCCGTCATCCACGGCACGGGCCGCCAGCACTGGGTCGATCAGCGGCCCGCGCGAGATGCGCGAGAACGAGGCCGCAAGAAGATTGTCCGCGATCGGCATGTTCAGCATCAGGCCTTCGGTCTTGCGGTCTTCCGGCACCAGCGCGACGCGCGTGCGCGCCGATTTCGCGGCCGCGGGCGAGGCCGGCACCCCGGGGCGGTCTCCGATGACGACCTCTCCCTCGACATCCCGCAGCACGCCGAACAGCGCCAGCAGCAGTTCCTTCTGACCCTGGCCGTCCAGCCCGCCCAGGCCCACGATCTCGCCGCGATGGACCGAGAGGTCGATGCCGTTGAGACGGTTCTGCCAGCGCAGGTCCTTCACCTTCAGAAGCGGTTCGCCGCGATCGCCGGCCGGGCGTGGCTGAGGCTTCGGCGGAAACTGCGCCTCCACGTCGCGCCCGATCATGAGCTTCACGATCTCGCGCTCGGTCTTGGCGCCTTTGGGAAAAGTCTCGATGTGACGCCCGTTGCGAAACACCGAAAGCGTGTCGCACAGCGCGTCGACCTCGTGCATCCGGTGCGAGATGAACAGGCTCGCCACGCCCTGCGCCTTCAGTTCGGCAAGCAGGTCGTACACGGTCTGCACGTCGCGCGAAGTCAGCGCCGAGGTCGCCTCGTCCAGGATCAGCACGCGCGGATTGCGGCCGAGCGCCTTGGCGATTTCCACCATCTGTCGCCGCGAAAGCGACAGTTCGCGCACCAGTGCGTTGGGGTCAACGTCTTCGCAGCGCACGCGCGCCAGCAACGCCTCCGCGCGGGCAGCCTGCGCCCGGCGGTCGATCATGCCGAGGCGGCGCGGCGGCTGCGAAATGGAAATATTGTCGGCGACCGACAGGTCGGGGACGAGCGACAGTTCCTGGAACATGCAGACGACGCCGGCCGCCGTCGCCGCCTGCGGCGCCGCAAAGGAAACCGGCCTGCCGGCAAACAGCATCTCGCCGGCGTCGGGCCGCAGCACGCCTGCCATTATCTTGATCAGCGTGGACTTGCCGGCGCCGTTCTCGCCCAGCACGGCGTGGATGGAGCCGGGACGACACGAGAAGTCGACATTCTCCAGCGCCCGGATCCCGGCGAAGAACTTCGAGATTCCGCGATATTCGACGATTGCGTCGTGCATGCGTGCGCTGTCCCCGGTCAGCGGCCCGGGCCTCATGTTCGAACAGGACGGCCCCGCTGGCAACAGCGGGGCCGCGCTTGGGCAGGCAGGTTACTTCACGTCCACTTCGGTCTGCGACATGATCGCGGGACCGGAGATGTTCACGCCGCAGGGCGGGAACTCGTTCACCGTGAAGAAATTGTCGGGCAGGGTGGTCCAGTAGTTCTCGCCGTCCTTGAGCTGGTCGTAGGTGGCGACCGGCAGCGGCACGGAGATCAGCTGCGGCATCACATTGCCTTCCAGCGCCGAGATGGCGGCCTTCATGGCGATGGCCACCAGGCCGGGCGACTGGCCTATCGAGATGCCCTTCAGGCCCTCGGCGGAATGGGCGGCCACCAGCTTGCGGAAGCCGTTCTCCGACTCGCCCGCCACCGGAACCATCGGGTGGCCGGCATCCTTCATCGCCTGCACCACGCCGGTCGTGCCGCCCTGCGCCAGGATGGCGTCGAACTTGCCATGCACGGCGATCGCGTCGGCAGTGACCTTCTGGCCGGTGCCGTCGTCCCAATTGCCGACGACCTGCACCACTTCCCACTTGCCGCCCGAAGCGTCCAGCACCTCGTGGATGCCGATGGAGCGGTCGCGGTCGACCGAGTTGCCGGCCAGGCCGCGGACTTCGAGCAGCTTGCCGGATGTCTTGCCGGCGGCCTTCAGCTCCTTGACCACGAATTCGGCCCAGGTGCGGCCCATCGCCAGCTGGTCTTCGTTGACCTGCATGACGGCGTCCGTGTCGAGCACGTTGTCGAACGGCACCAGCACCACGTTGTTGCGGTCGGCCAGCCGGATCACACGGTCGAAGCCGTCCGGCGACACGGCGATGGTCACGATGGCGTCGTAGCCCTGGTTGATGAAGTCCTCGATGGCGCCCAGCTGCGCGGGCGCGTCGGTGCCTGTGGAGACCACCTTGAACTCGGCGATCTTGTCCTTGATCGACGGATCTTCGGCATAGGCCTTGGCCGTCTTGATCATCTGGATGCGCCAAGTGTTGCCGACGAAGCCGTTCACGATAGCCACCTTGTAGGGGCCGGGCTTGGCTTCCCACTTGAAGTATTTCGTGTCTGCTGACCAGGGCGCGAAGCACGCCGGGTCAACGCCCGGCCCGGAAACGACCTCCGGCCCGGCAAATGACATTGCGGTCGACATCATCAGCGCGGCGAATGCCGCGGTCGTCATGCGGATGGCTCTCATCTCGTCCTCCCTGGACACGCCATTGCTACATTGGTGCGGAAGCCCCGCGAGGCTCCCAGCATGTTCCGGCGGCGCCTAATCCTCCTGCGGGCCGCCGAACGTTTTGAACCCCAGCTCGAGATGGTACTGGAGCGCGTACTGGTATTTGATGCGGTTACGCGCCTCGAGCGCGCCCACGATGTCCGCGTGCTGCTGGAAGGTGCTGGTGCCGAAATCCTGGCGCACCTTGCCCTTTTCCATGATGCGGATGATCACCGGCTTCATGATGCGGTAGACCTCGGTCACCGCGTCGTTCTTCAGGATGCTCACCAGGTTGACGTGGAATGCGAAGTCGGCTTCCGACGCTGCCGCCATGGTGGGCGCGTCGCGCATTGCCTGGTTGAGCTCCCTGAGCCGCGCAATGTCGTCCGGGCCGACATTGTCGAAGATGCGCTCCACCGTGTCGACCTCGACCATCGAGCGGAAACCCTGGATGTCGGCAAACGTCTTGCGTGAGATCTCGATCGTGTTGAACGAGAACAGGTCGAAGACGCGCTCCATCCTGTTGTCGACGATGACCGCGCCAACCTTCGGGCGCACGTCCACAATGCCGTAGGCTTTGAGGATGCTCATGGCCTCGCGGACGGTGTTGCGGCTGGCGTTGAACTGCGCACACAGTTCGCGTTCCGTGGGCAGGCTGTCTCCCACCTTGAGCCCGGCCGCGGCGATCAGCTCGCGCATCTGGCGCACGACCGCGTCGACCGCCGAGCCGCCTGCGGGCGCAAGTTCGGGTTGCCAGGTTTCGTCTTTGGAGCCCAGTGTCATTCGCGAACGCTCGCCCCCACGGAAAGGTCGTTCTCGATCTATTTGTTGGACCAGATTGGTAGGGGGCTCGCTGCGACCTGTCAACCGGGCATTCTGCGATTCCGTCTGAAGTCAACGAACAATGCTAGTATGTGATGGAAAACGCTTTGTACCCGTTGCCAATGCGGCTGGGGAGGATCGTGCCTGCTGTCTACCCGAGATGGCGTTCAGGGACATTTTGTTGGACCACAGCTCGCGTCTACAGACTTGCCAGCGCCAGTGGGATCAAGCATATGACCACGGGTCGCGTTGATATCGGCACGCGGCAGGCGAGGGGGCTTTCATGGATTTTTTTCCGCATCCGCGTGATCTGGGCGGCACCCTTCTCGGACGCATCTGGTCGCCGCAGGCCGGCGGACCGGCGGTCGTGACCATTCGCGACGGGCTGGTGGTGGACATCACCGCAGCGGCCGCGCCGCTCGTATCCGACATATGCGAGATGGACGATCCGGCCGCCTACGTTGCCGGTGCCGCCGGCCAGGCCGTGGGGTCGCTGGCCGCCATCTCCGCCAACCGTCCGGGCGATCGCGCAAAGCCTCATTTCCTCGCGCCCTGCGACCTCCAGGCGGTGAAGGCCTGCGGCGTCACCTTCGCGCAGTCGATGGTGGAGCGGGTCATCGAGGAAAAGGCGGCCGGCGACCCCAAGCGCGCCCAGGAGGTGCGGGCGCGTGTCGGCGCGGCGATCGGCGGCTCTCTGCGCAACGTCCGGGCGGGTTCCAGCGAAGCCGCGGCGGTCAAGGCAGCGCTCATCGCGGAGGGCCTGTGGAGCCAATATCTGGAGGTGGGCATCGGCCCTGACGCAGAGGTGTTTTCCAAGGCGCAGGTTCTGTCGTCCGTTGGCCCCGGCGCGGAAGTAGGCCTGCATCCGGTCTCCAAGTGGAACAATCCCGAGCCGGAAATCGTGCTTGCCGTGTCCTCCCGCGGCCGCATCGTGGGCGCGACGCTGGGCAATGACGTGAACCTTCGCGATGTCGAGGGGCGCTCGGCGCTGCTGCTGTCCAAGGCCAAGGACAACAATGCCAGCTGCGCCATCGGCCCGATGATCCGCCTGTTCGACGCCACCTTTACGCTGGACGATGTCCGCGCTGCAGAACTGGACCTGACCGTGAGCGGCGAGGACGGCTTCGAGCTGAAGGGCCATTCCTCCATGAAGGAGATCAGCCGCGATCCGGAGGAACTGGTCCGCCAGACCGTAGGCCGCCATCATCAATATCCTGACGGGCTGATGCTGTTTCTGGGCACGCTGTTCGCGCCGACCCGCGACAGGGACGTGAAGGGCGAGGGCTTTACCCACAAGCTGGGCGACGTCGTCACCATCGCGTCGCCGGGGCTGGGCAGCCTCACCAATGTCGTGCGGCTTTCCACCGAGTGCCCCGAATGGACGTTCGGCACGCGAGCGCTGATGCGCAACCTGGCGGAGCGGAAGCTGATCTGACGGCAGCGGCCGGCGCGGAGGTGCATTGCCGGCGCAAATGGCGTAAGAACCCAGCGGCTGACCGCATCGCTGCGTTGAAGAATGTACCGCACGCACCTGGAAAATAGGGAAAAAATCGTCGCCATCGCGCCGATGATGGACTGGACGGACCGGCATTGCCGGTTCTTCCACCGCCGGCTCACGCGCCGCGCGCTTCTTTATACAGAGATGATCGTCGCCGACGCCGTGATCCATGGTCCGCGCGATCGCCTGCTTGCTTACGACGCTTCGGAGCATCCAGTGGCGCTGCAACTCGGCGGTTCCGAGCCGGCAAAGCTGGCCGAGGCCGCGCGCATCGGCGCCTCATTCGGCTATGACGAGATCAACCTCAATGTCGGCTGCCCGTCCGACCGCGTGCAGTCCGGCACTTTCGGGGCCTGCCTGATGCGCACGCCGGAGCTGGTGGCCGATTGCGTGGCGGCCATGAAGGCCGCGGTCGACATACCCGTCACCGTCAAGTGTCGCATCGGTGTGGATGAGCAGGATCCGGAGCAGGCGCTGGGCGTGCTGGCCGCACTCGTGTTCGGGGCGGGCGCCGACGCCCTGTGGGTGCACGCCCGCAAGGCCTGGCTCCAGGGGCTGAGCCCGAAGGAGAACCGCGACATCCCGCCGCTCGACTATGATCGCGTCTACCGCCTGAAGGCTGAGTATCCGGATCGTTTCATCGGCATCAATGGGGGCATCCAGACGATTGCGGAGGCGCGCGCACACCTGGAAAGCACCGATGGCGTCATGCTCGGCCGCGCCGCCTATCACAACCCCCGCCAGTTGACCGAGGTCGACGCGCTGCTGGGCGACGCGCCGACCGAAGCCGACTGGGAAGCAGTGATCGGCGAGATGGAGGACTATGCTGCCCGGCACATTGCCGCCGGAGGCCGCCTTGCGCATGTCACCCGGCACATGACCGGCCTGTTCCACGGCCTGCCCGGCGCGCGCCGTTTCCGCCAGATACTGTCGACCGATACCGCCCGGCCGGGCGCCGGGCCGGAAGTGCTTGCCGCCGCCTATGCCGCGGTGGTTGCGGCGGCGGCCGAGGGCCAGGCCGCGTAGGCAAGGAGGGCCGGGGGCCGCATGATGATTTCCGAACTGCCCGCGGCCGAGCTCGCAACCTTCGCGCTTGCCATCGCCGCCTCCGGCGTCGTTTCCGGCCTGCTGGCCGGCATCCTGGGCATCGGCGGCGGCGCCGTGCTGGTTCCCGTCTTCTACCAGGTGTTCGGCCTGCTGGGCGTCGACGAGGCGGTGCGCATGCATCTGTCCGTCGGCAGCTCGCTGGCCATCATCGTGCCCACATCACTCCGCTCCTTCGCCGGGCATTATGCGCGCGGCGTGGTGGACACCGGGCTGCTGCGCGATTTTGCGGTGGCGGTGCCAATCGGCGTCGTGCTGGCCGCGGCCACTGCCGCCTTCATCTCCAGCGAGGGGCTGCGCATCGTCTTCGCCGTTCTCATCTTTGTCTTCGGTATGCGCATGCTGTTCGATCGCGCGCACTGGCGGCTCGGCGACGACCTGCCCGGAAAGACGACACGCTTCGGCGTAGGCATGGTAATCGGCTATCTCTCGACGCTGATGGGCATCGGCGGCGGCATCATGAACAACACTTTCATGGCGCTCTACGGCCGCCCCATCCATCAGGCGGTAGCGACCTCATCCGGCGTTGGCGTGATGATCGCCATCCCGGGCACCATCGGCTACATCTGGGCCGGCTGGGGCAATCCGCTGCTGCCGGTGCTGTCGACCGGCTTCATAAACTGGATCGCGGTGGCGCTCGTCATCCCCATCGCCCTGCTGGTCACCCCATACGGGGTGCGCATCGCGCATGCGTTGAAGAAGCGCCAGCTCGAAATCGGCTTCGGCCTGTTCTGTCTATTCGTTGCCGGCCGCTTCGCCGTCAGCCTGCTCTAGACCGTCAGTCGATCAGCGTGAGCCGGTTGCCGCGCATGTCTAGGCCGGTCAGCGAGGAGATGAAGTTCATCCCGAGCAGGCTGCGGTCGAGCATGCCCGGCTGCGCGACGAGCACGGTCAGGTTTCGTCGCGAGATGTCGCCGACGCGAAGCTCTTCGGCCGTGGTTCTGGCTGCATGCGCCGGGCCGTTCGCGGTCATGATCTGGATCGAGTAGTTCAGCGCCGCCGTGTCCATCCCTGCCGCCTTAGCATCGGCCGTGGTCAGCACGGTCGTGGTGGCGCCGGTGTCGAGCACCATCCGGATGGGCGCGTCGTTCACTTGCGCGTTGACGGCGAAATGACCGTCGGCAAGCCGCTCCAGCGCAACCGACACGCGGCCCTCCGCATCGGCTCTCGACAGCGGGCTGCCCGGCACCAGGCCGGCAGTGAGCCGGCTTGCCACATCCTGCAGCTCGTAGCGATATTGGTAACCGCCCACCAGCGCGACCATGATCGCCAGCCACAGAACGAGCGAGCGGGCGGCGCCCTTGAGGCCGATGTCGGAACCGATCACGCCGACTGCGATGACGATGCCCAGCGCGCCGAGATAGACGAGGCGGGCGAGATCGTCGCCGGTAAGCCCGAAATGCGTGGATTCGTCGCCCACGGCCAGCAGGTATGACAAGCCGGCTATGATTATCGCCAGAACGATCCAGAAGACGCGCCGCATCAGACTGCGCTTCCGCGTTCGCGCGCCAGCCGCGACCGCCGGGTCTCGCGCCGCGGCTTGCGTTCGACCGTCGCCAGCCGCGCCGGCAGCTGCGCCATGATCTCCCGCCGCTGCTGTACGGTCATGCCGATCCATCCCGCGATCTCGGCGCCGGTGCGCCCGCAACCGAAGCAGTAGCCGGTCTGAAGGTCGATGGAGCAGATGAGGATGCAGGGCGATTCGATCATGGGTGCGGTCGGAACCAGTCCCCGTCGACATGGGGCCGATGTCGTTGAAAAGCAAGCGTAAGCATGATGTCGGCGTGCCGATGGTTGTGCGGCGTCGAACCTGGGTCTATGCCCAGCCGCATCCCAACGAGTAGCGCGCATCATGATCTCCGGCCTTCCTTTCGACGACATCCGCAATCTCGTCCGCGATCTGCCCGGCCCCGAGGGCCTGACCGAAACGCAGGCACAAGCGGTTTCGCTCCATTTCGAGGAAGTGGCCGGCAGCCTCGGCGCAGCCGCCGCGCTGGCTCAATGGCTTGCTGCCTGGACCGGACGTCCGCCCCGCGTGACGCGCCCGGTGGTGGCGCTCTTCGCCGGCACGCACGGCGTCGCGCCGCTCGATGAAAACGCCTCGGTCCGCAGCCTGGTCGAGCGCTGCGCGGCCGGCGGCGGCGCGGTCAACCAGGCCTGCGTGGCCGGCGATCTCGGGCTCAAGATATTCGATCTCGCGCTCGATGTGCCGACCGGCGACATCGCCCGCGAGGCCGCGCTGGACGAGAAGGCAGCCGCCGCGACCATCGCCTTCGGCATGGAGGCCATCGCCGGCGGCACCGATCTGCTGGTCCTGTCGGGACACGGAGGCCCGGGCGGCAGCGTCAGCGCCGCTGCGGTGCTTGCCGCCCTGCATGGTATCCCGGCTGACGATGACCGCGCCGCCGCGGCCATGCGGCTCCATGCGGGCCATCTGTCCGATCCCCTGGAGGTGCTGCGCCGGCTGGGAGGTCGTGAGACGGCTGCCCTCGTGGGCGCCATCCTGGCCGCGCGCATGCAGAAGGTCGCGGTGGTGCTCGACGGCGAGGCCGCGCTCGCAGCCGCCGCAGTGGTCCGCGCGCTGGCGCCGGATGGCCTCGCCCACTGCATGGTCGGCGATAGCGGGTCGCAGCTCGCCTCGGCGGCGGCTGAGGTACTTGGCACGGAGCCGATATTGCGGCTCGGCATGAACACGGGCGACGGTGCCGGCGGAGCCCTCGCCGCAGGGGTCGTCAAGGCGGCCGCACTGCTTCACGCCGGCGCGGCGGATTTCCTTAAAGCGCAGAAGCCAGCGGGCTGAGCGCAGCTCAGCCGCGCATTCCGCCCACCGCAGCCATGGTGGGCATGGCGGGAAGCGCCTCCATGACGCGCGCCGCTGGGAAGATGACGGTCGCCTCGGTGCCCTCGCGCAGCTTCGAGGCGAGCTGGAATTCGCCCCCGTGCAGCTCGGCAAGCCCCTGCACGATGGGAAGGCCGAGGCCGGTGCCCTGCTCGGCGCTCTTGATGGCGATCGATCCCTGGCCGAACGCCGACAGCACGACCGGTATCTCATCCGGCGGGATGCCCGGTCCGTTGTCCTTTACCGAGATGTACTGGCCGCCGCCGGCGGTCCAGCCAACGCGCACCCTGAGCTCCCCGCCGGTGGGCGTAAACTTCACCGCGTTCGACATGAGGTTGAGCGTGATCTGCCGGATGGAGCGTTCGTCGGCAAAGAGGCGCGGCATGCCCGGCTGGAATTGCTGGACGATCCGGATGTCCTTTTTGCGCGCCTTCAGCTCCATCATGTGGCAGCATTCCTCCACCACGTCGACGAGCGACAATGGCTCCTCGTTGAGCTGGTAGCGGCCGGCCTCGATGCGCGACAGGTCGAGGATCTCGTTGATCAGATTGAGCAGGTGCTGGCCCGAATCGTGGATGTCGCGCGCATAATCACGATAGGTCTCGTTCTGCATTGGACCCAGCACCTCGTTGCCCATGACCTCCGAGAAACCGAGGATGGCGTTGAGCGGCGTGCGCAGTTCGTGGCTCATCGAGGCAAGGAAACGCGACTTGGCGAGGTTTGCTTCCTCGGCGCGGCGGCGCGCCTCGTCCGACATCGACTTCGCAGTTTCCAGTTCGGCGATCAGCGCGTCCTTCTCCGACCGGAACGACAGCAGCATCAGCGTCGATTTGTGCAGGTGCCCCGCGACATAGGTGAAGAAGGGCAGCGACACCACCAGCAGCGCCGTCATCAGCGCCTCGATGGGCAACGAGAAGCGTGCGTGCAGGAAAGCGTACACCGCCACCGGCAGCGCGAAGGTGACGATCAGCGCGCCGCGCAGCGCCGAGGCGATCAGCGCCGTTGCCGCGATGGCCAGCAGCAGGACGACCGCCTTCACGATGCCCAGCTCCTCGACCCCGCACTCGGCGCAGCCGATCAGCGCGAAATAGGCCCAGCCCAGGCCGCTGAAGAAATGACAGATCAGGAAGTTGCGTTTGGTCGAAGCCGGGTCGACATCGGCGGTGTCGGCGTCGTTGATGCGCTTGGCGACGAGAGCGAGCCCGGCGTAGCAGGCGATGGCCGCGACGGTCCAAAGCAGGATCTCGTGGTTCATGCCGGCAACCAGCCCGCCGATGCCGATAACCGCCATCAGCAGGGGGATGGCTGCGGCGCTGTTGGTGACCGAGCGTGCATGCAGCTTCAGCAGCTCGCGGTCGAAGTCGGGGCTGCCTTCGCGCTGGGACAGGCGGTCGCGCGTGCGCCGCACGGCCTTGGCGACATCGCTGTTGCGATGGGCCTTGGTGCGGTCCACTATGTTCTTGTCCGCCGTTTGCGAGCGTTGCAACGCCATTAACCGGTTCAACTTTTCCGCCGCGCCGTGCCGGCCTGCACGCTAAGTCCGAATGATTAAGAGACCCTTCTTTGGAATGAAGGTTTTACCGATTCGTAAACCAAGACGGGCACGACACGGGTCGCCGAGGCCGACCTGGCGAAGCGGGCTGGACTGGCTTCTGGTGGTCGCTCTCTTCAGCATTTGCGCGCTGCTCGTGGCGCGGCTCGACCGCGTGCAGACCCGCAGCCTGGCGGGTGTGGCGACGGTGATCGATGGCGACACTCTGGATGTCGGCGGCGAAAGGATAAGGCTGCGCGGCATCGACACCTTCGAGCGCGGACAGGCATGCAGGCGGGCGGGTGTGTCCTACGATTGCGGCGCGCAGGCGCGCACGGCCATCGCCAATCTGGTGGCGGGACGGCGCCTGAGCTGTGCTGGCCGGACATTCGACCGCTACGGACGGCTGGTGGCCGCATGCACTGTCGGAGACACCGACATAGGCGCTGCCATGGTCGAGGCCGGCTGGGCGGTCGCCTATGGCGATTACCGGGCGGAGGAGCGTCGCGCCCGCGACGGCAAACGCGGCGCATGGGCGGGCAATTTCGATGCGCCGGGCGACTGGCGCGCCGTCCGCGGGGGCGCCGCCGAGCAGAGCCATGATCCGATACGTCAGCTGTTCGACCTGCTGCGTCAGCTGCTTTGGGATCGGCCGGAAGCGTGAACCCGCAGGATGTAGCCAGGAAGAAGGACGGACAATGAAGCTCTACGATGGAGGCAAGGCGCCAAATCCGCGCCGCGTGCGCGTGTTCCTTGCCGAGAAGGGGATAGAGGTGCCCACCGTGCCGGTGGACATGGGCGCGCTCGGTCACCGTTCGGACGAGGTGACAGGCCTCAACCCGCTGCAGCGCCTGCCTCTGCTCGTGCTCGACGACGGCACGGTGCTGACCGAATCGATCGCAATCTGCCGCTATTTCGAGGCGCTGCACCCCGAACCGCCGCTGTTCGGCACCGGCGCGCTGGGCGAGGCGCAGGTGGAGATGTGGCAGCGGCGCATGGAGTTCAACCTGCTCTATCCGGTGGCCCAGGCGTTCCGGCATATCCACCCCGCGATGAAGGAGTGGGAGGTGCCGCAGGTGGCGGCGTGGGGTGAAGCCAACAAGCCGAGGGCGCTCGAATTCCTGGATGTCCTCGACCGCGAGCTGGCCTCCCGCGAATTCGCTGCGGGGGACCATTTCTCGGTTGCCGACATCACCGGCATGATCGCGATCGACTTCATGAAGCCCGCGCGGATCGAGGTGCCGGCCGGGATGGCCAATGTGCGACGATGGCACGCGGCGCTGAAGGCGCGGCCGAGCGCGGATGCCTGAATACGCAGGGGGTGATGCGGCGGCCATGCTCGACGCGCTGGCCGGCGAGATCAGGGCGTGCCGCCTTTGTCTCCGGTCGGCGCGGCCGCTGCCTCACGAGCCGCGGCCGGTGCTGGTGCCGTCGACCACGGCGCGCATCCTGATCGCCGGCCAGGCGCCGGGCACGCGCGTCCACGAGTCCGGCATTCCCTTCGACGACCGCTCCGGCGACCGCTTGCGCGATTGGCTCGGCGTGACCCGCGGCGAGTTCTACGACCCATCCGCCTTCGCAATCCTGCCCATGGGCTTCTGCTTTCCGGGCCAGGACGCCAAGGGCGGAGACTTGCCGCCGCGCATCGAATGCGCACCGCACTGGCGGGCGCGGCTTCTCGCGCTGCTGCCGCAGGTGGACCTCGTTCTCGCGGTCGGCCAGTACGCGCAGGCCTGGCACCTGGGACTGCAGCGCAGTCCGACGCTCACCCAGACCGTGCGCAACTGGCGGGAGGTGCACGCCGCCTCGGCCGCGCCGTCGGTGCTGCCGTTGCCGCATCCCTCATGGCGCAATACGGGCTGGCTAAAAGCCAATCCATGGTTCGAGAAGGATTTGCTGCCTTTCCTGCGGAATGAAATACGCGCCCGGCTGGCGCCGGTGTGAGGGCAATCTCTGTTTCCGAATGCTCCGATTGAGAGAAGGATTTTCTTGCGCTGGCCATCGCGCGGCATGAAAATGGCACTAGATTCTCCGGAGCCGAGTTCATGGACCGCCTCGACCGCAAGATCCTGCGCCTGCTGCAGGAAGATTCGACACTGGCCGTTGCCGACATCGCCAAGAAGGTGGGACTGTCGACGACGCCTTGCTGGCGGCGCATCCAGAAGCTCGAGGAGGAGGGCGTCATCCAGCGCCGGGTGGCGATCCTCGATCCGGTGAAGATCAACACCCGCGTGACGGTGTTCGTGTCGATCCGCACCAGCGCGCACAGCCATGAATGGCTGCGGCGCTTTTCGGAAGTCGTGCAGGAGTTTCCCGAGGTCGTGGAGTTCTACCGCATGAGCGGCGACGTCGACTACCTGCTGCGGGTCGTGGTTCCCGACATCGCGGCCTATGACGCGTTCTATAAGCGGCTCATCCAGAAGATCGAGATCCGCGACGTGTCGTCGGCCTTCGCGATGGAGCAGATCAAATACACCACCCAGCTTCCGCTGGACTATCTGGTGCTGGACAAGGAAAGCGGCAGCAACTCCAACGCTGCCTGACCGCTCTCCTGTCTGCCAGCCGTCTTACCAGACGCCCGTGTTGGGCATCGAAGCCCATGGCTCCTGCGGCGGCAACGGGTCGCCTTCCTGCAGCAGTTCGATCGAGATGCCGTCGGGGGAGCGCACGAAGGCCATGTTGCCGTCGCGCGGCGGCCGGTTGATGGTCACCCCGGCGTCCATCAGCCGCTGGCAGGTCTCGTAGATATTGTCGACCTTGTAGGCGAGGTGGCCGAAATTGCGCCCGCCGGAATACGTCTCGGGATCCCAGTTGTAGGTCAGCTCCAGCTCCGGCGCGCGGTTCTGCGCCGACGCGGCCTTGTCCTTCGGCGCGGCGAGGAAGATGAGGGTGAAGCGGCCCTTCTCATTGTCGAAGCGGCGGATTTCCTCCAGCCCCAGCTTTTTGCAGTAGAAGTCCAGGGACTTCTCGACGTCCGTGACCCGGACCATGGTGTGGAGATATCGCATCGTGGCCGTCCTTCCTCTCTGGTTGCCGTTAGATAGGGCGCTTCGTCAGGCGCAGGCAAGCATCCGGCGGTCAAGCGGGTGCGAAACTTGCCAAGCGGCCGACTTTCCGTTGCGGCAGGTGTTGAAAATGCAAAACCGGCCCTTGCTAATCCCGGAAGGCTAAGTGTTATCCTGCGAGACAAGAATCAGTCGGGTTTGCTTCTTGAGTTGGCTTCCAGAAAGGTTGCGTTCGGATGGGGGACAAGTCCTCTTCGGAGAGGCAGCACGAGGACAGGGATCGCTCCCTGACCGGCGATGACGGGACGGACGTCAGCGCGCTCGTCGAACTTTCCGGTGCCATCAAGTGGTTTGACGTAGCCAAGGGCTACGGCTTCATCCTGCCTGACGATCCCCAGCACGGCGATATCCTGCTGCATGTCACCTGCCTGAGGCGGGATGGCTTCCAGACCGCGCTCGAAGGTGCGCGCGTGATGGCGCTGGCCAAGCAGGGCGATCGCGGCCTCCAGGCCTTCAAGATACTGTCGATGGACGTGTCCACTGCGGTGCATCCGTCCGAGCTGCCGGGCCAGCGGACCCACGTATCGGTCACGCCCGAAAGCGGGCTGGAGCGCGCGCTGGTCAAGTGGTTCAACCGCACCAAGGGTTTCGGCTTCCTGACGCGCGGCGAGGGCACGGAAGACATCTTCGTGCACATGGAGACGCTGCGCCGCTACGGCGTGACCGAGCTGCGCCCGGGCCAGGTGGTGCTTTGCCGTTTCGGCCGCGGCGACAAGGGCCTTATGGCTGCCGAAATCTACCCCGATATGGGCACTCTACCCGCCGCGAACTGAGCGGGGGGCAACAGGGTGGGCCGCATGTCCCCATTCACATCCATTGGTTCCGTCCGCATGCTGGCGGGCCTTCTCGGCCTCTGGCTTCTCGCTGCCGGCACCGTGGCGCACGCGCAGCAGCCGATGCTGCTTCCGGTCGATCCCGCGCCCCTGGTGGTGGACGGCGGCGGCCTCAGCTTCTCCATCGAGGTGGCCGACGACCCCGTCGAGCGGTCAGCCGGGCTGATGTACCGGCGCATCATGCCGGACAATCGCGGCATGCTTTTCGTCTTCGAAACCACCCGCCAGGTCGGCTTCTGGATGAAGAACACGCCGCTGCCGCTGGACCTCATCTTCATTGGCGAGGACGGCGAGGTGAAGGCGGTCATGCACGGCGTTCCGTTCTCGGAAGCGTCGATATCGCCCGGCGCCGACGTGCGGTTCGTGCTTGAACTCAAGGCCGGAACCGCGCAAAAGGCGGGCATCGCCAAGGGCGTTCGCCTGCGCCATCCGCGCATAGACGAGATCGCCGGCGACTGAGACGGGCAGAGGATATCGCCGGCGGCAATGCATTTCTTCACGCATGACGAATTCCGGCTAGCCTATATCGACGAGGGCGAGGGCGCCCCGGTCCTCCTGCTGCATGGCTTCGCTTCCAGCATTCAGGTCAACTGGGTCGGCCCGGGCTGGGTGAAGACGCTGCGCGAGGCCGGCTACCGGGTAATCGCATTCGACCATCGCGGCCACGGCCATTCCTCCAGGAGCTACGATCCGGCCGACTACACGCCGGGCAAGATGGCGGGCGATGCGGTGGCTCTGCTCGACCATTTGGATATCGGGCGGGCCCACGTCTTCGGCTATTCGATGGGCGCGCGTGTCGCCGCCTTCATGGCGCTCGAACATCCCGAGCGCGTGGCGACGCTCATATTCGGCGGGCTGGGCATCGGCCTGGTTGAGGGAGTTGGCGACTGGGACCCCATCGCGGAAGCACTGGCCACAGACGACCCGACCACCATCACCCATGAGCGCGGGAAGATGTTCCGTGCCTTCGCCGACCAGACCAGGAGTGACCGCAAGGCGCTGGCGGCGTGCATCACCAGTTCGCGACAGGAACTGACACGCCAGCAGCTGGCGCGGATCGGGCAGCCCGTGCTGGTGGCGGTGGGCACGAAGGACGAGATCGGCGGTCCGGCCGCGCCGCTGGCCGCGATGCTGCCGCGCGGCGAAGCTTTCGACATCGCAAATCGCGACCACATGCTGTCCGTGGGCGACCGCACCTTCAAGGCGCGTGCGCTGGAATTCCTGAAGGAGCATCCGCTTTGATAACCCCCGTCCCGCACACGTTCAGCGGCGTCGACGGCAACCGCCTCGAAGCCGACATATGGGGCGACAGCGGCCAGCCGGTCATCTTCCTGCATGGCGGTGGGCAGACGCGCCGTGCCTGGGACAACACCGCCCGGCGAGTCGCTGCAAGCGGCATGCGCGCCATCACGCTCGACCTGCGCGGCCATGGCGAGAGCGAATGGCCGGCGGGTGGCAACTACACGTTCGTGCGCTTCGGCCAGGATGTCGCGGCCGTCACGCGGCAGGTGCGGCAGATGTTCCATGCCGCACCTTCGGCTGTGGGCGCTTCGCTCGGCGGTCTGTCTTCGCTCGCCGCCGAGTTCCGCGACGGGCCGCTCTTCCAGTCGCTGGTCCTGGTCGACATCACGCCGCGCATGGACCCGGAAGGCGTCGCCAAGGTCCAGGGTTTCATGGGCGAGCGCATGGACGAAGGGTTCGGATCGCTTGAGGAGGCAGCGCAGGCGATCTCCGCCTATCTGCCCCACAGGAAGCGCCCGCTGTCCCTCTCGGGCCTGCGCAAGAACTTGCGCCGCGGCGAGGATGGCCGCTACCGCTGGCACTGGGACCCCGCCTTCCTGAAGGGTCCGCACGGCATCAACGCCGGCGCGCGTGAACTGATGATGGAACTGCTGGAGCGGCTTCCGACGTTGAAGATCCCGGCGCTGCTGGTTCGCGGCATGCAGTCGGAACTGGTGCACGAGGACTATGCCCGCGAGTTCGTCGAACTTGCGCCGGCGGCGAGCTACGTCGACGTGGGCGGGGCAGGGCACATGGTCGCCGGCGACAGAAACGACGTCTTCTGCGAGGCCATCCTCGACTTCCTCACGGCCCGGCAGGCGGCCTGACCTGATCGACCCGCAGCCAGTCCGTGTCGAAGGTCACCGACGCGACGCCGGCGAAGCGCCTCATGCGGTCAAGCTCGGCTTCCATCTGCGCGACCAGCGCCTTTGAGATGCGCAGCCCGCGCTCGGGCCAGAAGGCACGGACCGCCAGGCGGTCGGTCGCGCGATCGGCCTTCATGTCGATGCGGCCTATGATCCGGTCTCCGCGCATCACCGGGAAGACGTAGTAGCCGTATTTGCGCTTCGCCTCGGGCACGAACACCTCGATGCGGTAGAAGAAGCCGAACAGGCGCTCGGCGCGCTTGCGGTCGCGCAGCAGCGGATCGAACGGGCTGAGGATGCGCAGCCGGGCCGGCGGCTCGGGCGCAGCTGCGATGCGGTCCAGCGTGCCGGCCAGCATGAGCGACGGCTGCGGCTTGCCGCCGTCTGCCGGCTCGACCCGCACCGCCTCGAGCTCGTGCCGGTGCTGCTTGGTCCATGCCTCGACCTCCTGCGGCGTGAGCAGCGCCCAGAACGCCATGATCTCGCTGCGGGTGGCGACGCCCAGCCGCTGCAGCGCGCTGCGGCATGCCCAGTCGATGAACTCCTCGTGCGAAACGGACTTCGCATAGTGTTCGGCCGGGATCACCCGTTCGGTCAGGTCGTAGACCTTCTGGAAGCCGTCACGCCTGGTGATCGAAAGCTCGCCGGTGCGCCACAGATATTCCAGCGCGGCCTTGGACGGGTGCCAGTCCCACCAGCCGGTGCTGGGCTTGTCGCCCTCGAAGTCGCGGGTGAGCACCGGCCCGTCGCGCGCGATCCGGGCCAGGACGCGGTCGAGGTCGTCGTCGAAGCCTTCCTGGCCGAAATGGTCCTTCCAGCGGGTGCGCAGCCGCGTCTTCTGCTTGTCGAAGCGGTGCTTCCAGTAGGGGAAGAAGACGGTCGGGATGATCGAGGCGTCGTGCGTCCAGTTTTCGAAAAGCAGCCGGTCCTTCTCCACCAGCTGCGCGAGATGTTTGTGCCGGTAGGTCTGGTTGCGCGCGAACAGGATGTGGTGGTGCGCGCGCTCGACCGTGTTGATGCTGTCGACCTGGACGAAGCCCAGCCGCTCGACCGCATCATAGAGGCCGGGCTTGCCCCAGGCGCGAGAGGGCGGCTCGGCCAGGCCCTGCATGGCGATGAAGAAGCGGCGTGCGAGGCGGTTGTCGATGAGGTGTTGGGACATGCGCAGGGCCTGACGTGATCCTGCCCTACTTTCCACCCGAAAAGAGACGCGCGATCAATCCGCTCCCGGCAGGCTCCTGCCAAACCGTGGCAGCCTCTTTTCGCGGAACGCGGCGCGTCCCTCGGCATAGTCGTGGCTCGCGAAGGTCATTTCTCCCAGACGCCGGGCGCGGTCGACATCACCGGTGTCGCGGCTGAGCACGGCGCGGATCGCCGCCTTCGAGGCCGCGACCGACAGCGGGGCGTTGGCAGCGATTGCCGCCGCGAGCGCCGCCGTGCTGTCGTCGAGTTCGGCGTCCGGAACCAACTCGGCGACGAGGCCGATCGCCAGCGCCTTCGTCGCGTCGAGCCGCGCGGCGCTGAAGGTGAGATACCTTGCCATCTGCGGACCGCATGCATGTACGATGTCCTGCATGGCGTCTTGCGGATAGGCGAGACCGAGCTTCGCCGCGGGGACCGAGAACACCGCGCTGTCGGCGGCGATGCGGATATCGCAGGCAGCCGCGATGCCGAAGCCGCCGCCGAAGCACACGCCGCGGATCGACGCGATCGTCGGCACCGCCGCCTCGCGGATGGCGGCGAAGGCGTCGGAATTGAGCGCCTCGTAGTCGCGCGCGGTCGCCGCGTCCCCGCGCAGGGCGTCGAACTCGCCAATGTCGGCACCGGCCGAGAAATCGGGCCCGGCGCCCGCGATCACCACCGCGCGCATGTCGTCGTCGGCAGCAGCATCGCGGACGGCTTCGGCGAGGCCGCGCCACATGGCCGCCGTCAGCGCGTTCTTCCTTGCCGGACGGTCGATCTCGATCCGTGCGACGCCGCCGGAAACCGTGGCGCCGATGCCGGGCACGGGCGAGGATGCGTGCATCGATCAAATCCCCTTGAAGGCACATTAAGGAAATTGCGGTTCAATCGACGGGCGTTCTGCAATATGTTGCTTCCCACTGGCCGCCGGATCGTAGAACGCCTATTTTACGGTGACGCCGCAGTCCATAGACAGTCTGGAGATAGCCGAGATGAGCACCGAGCGCGCAATGCGGTCAGGCAGGCTGCAGCCGGTCGATCCGATCTGGAGCAGGGTGCGTTCCGAGGCGCTGGACGTCGCCGCCAGCGAGCCGCTGCTTTCCGCCTTCATCTACTCCACCATCCTCAACCACGACACGCTGGAAGAGGCGGTGATCCACCGCATCTCCGAGCGGCTGGACCACAAGGATATCGGCGCCGACCTCATTCGCCAGACCTTCAAGGAGATGCTGCGCGCGGTGCCCGAATGGAGCTCGACGGTCCGCGTCGACATGCAGGCCTATTACGACCGCGACCCCGCCTGCACCCGTTTCATCGAGCCGGTGCTCTACTTCAAGGGTTTCCATGCCATCCAGACGCACAGACTGGCGCATTGGCTGCTGAACAGCGGCCGCAAGGATTTCGCGCTCTACCTGCAGAGCCGTTCATCGGCCGTGTTCCAGACCGACATCAATCCTGGGGCCCGGATCGGCAAGGGCATCTTCATCGACCACGCCACCGGCCTTGTCATCGGAGAAACCGCGGTGGTGGAGGACGACGTGTCGATGCTGCACGGCGTGACGCTAGGCGGCACCGGCAAGACCGGTGGCGACCGCCATCCGAAGATCCGCCGCGGGGTGCTGATCGGCGCCGGCGCCAAGATCCTCGGCAATATCGAGATCGGCCACTGCACCAAGGTGGCCGCCGGCTCGGTGGTGCTGAAATCGGTCGAGCACAACAAGACCGTTGCGGGGGTGCCCGCTCGCATCGTCGGCGAGGCGGGCTGCGACGAGCCGTCCCGTGCGATGGACCAGCTTCTCGCCAGCATTCCCGAGTGACGCAGGGAATGCGCGCCGCCGGGTGGAAATGCCCGGCGCGGACTTTACATGTTCATCCGCACCATGCCAGAAGCGGCGGCACCAGCCGCCCGGACCCATTCGCGGAGATCATGTTTTGAAGCCGGAAGAGATCAGGAAGCTCGACGCCTATTTCAAGCGCACGTTCAAGAATCCTTCGCTGCAGGTGAAGGCGCGTCCGCGCAAGGACGACTCGTGCGAACTCTATATCGGCGACGAATTCCTGGGCATCATCTTCAAGGACGAGGAAGAGGGCGAGCTGTCCTACAATTTCTCGATGGCGATTCTCGACGTCGACCTCGATTAGGCCCCGCCCGCCCGCATCAGCGGCCAGTCTGCAGGAATTCGGCCATCTTGGCCTGCACCGCGGCATCAAGCGCCCGCCAATTGTCCAGCATGGATTCGGGGAACCGGTAGGTGAGGCTCAGCTGGTCGGCGACATGCACGTCGCGCTCGCAGCCCGCCAGCGATTCGGCGGCCGGCTGGCCGGTGAGGCAGCGCGCCACGAACGGAGCCTGCCCCACGCGTTCGCCCACGACGAGCGACTCGTTCAGATATCCCGATTCCGGCGTGAAGCCGTAGGCGCGCAATCCGGCGGCGGGGCCGGGCGCGCCGGGCAGCTCGATGAGCCGGCGGTAGATCGGCTCCAGCCTGCCGCTCATGTCGCGCGACATCATGCTCTCCTCGATCGTTATGAAGAGGATGTTGCGGCGGTTGTCGCGATTGTTGAACTCGTCGCGGTCGGCGTCGCGATAGCCGGTCATCTGCGGCCATTTGGCGTAGAGGTCGAGCCGGTGGAGAACGCCGCCGTGGCGCGCCTTCTCCAGCCGGATCATGTTGGCGGGCACGGTCAGGACGTTGTTGCCGATCACGATCTCATGCAGCGTCGTATCCTCGGTGTGGCCGACGGCGGCGATGGAGCGGCCCAAAAACTTCCCGCCGAGGCTGATGAACACCGATATGACGGCCAGCGCCGCACACACGTAGAACACGCGCATCATGAAGCCGCTGCTTTCGCCCGCCGGCGCCGCCCGATCCATGAAAATGCCTTCTGCCGCAACAATCTGTTCGCCCGCCGGAGCGAGGTGCTCGACCGGAGGCCTGGCCACCTTGCTTAATCATGGTAAACGGATCGTGAATCGGGCCGAAGCCCGGCTGATGTGAGCGCATGGAGATTGGAATGCCCCTGCACGCGATTGACGGTGTTGCGCCCGAGCTGGACGCCCCCGAGGAGACCTGGATCGCGCCGGACGCGCAGGTGATCGGGAGGGTGCGGCTGGCCAAGGATACCAGCTTATGGTTCGGCGCAGTGCTGCGCGGCGACAACGAGCTGATCTCGATCGGCGCGGGAAGCAACGTGCAGGAGCTGACCGTGATGCACACCGATCCCGGCTTCCCGCTGACGATCGGGGAGGGCTGCACGATAGGCCACCGAGCGATCCTGCACGGCTGCACCATCGGCGACAACAGCCTGGTCGGCATGGGCGCCATCATCCTCAACGGCGCCCGCATCGGACGCAACTCGCTGGTGGGGGCGGGCGCGCTGGTGACGGAGGGCAAGGAGTTTCCCGACAACTCGCTGATCATCGGGTCGCCCGCCAAGGCGGTGCGCGAACTGGACGAGAGCGCCGTTGCCGGCCTCAGGCGCTCGGCAGAGCACTACGTGGCCAACGGGCGCCGGTTCAGCCGTGGGCTGAAGCCGGCCTGACGGCTGCTGCCGGAAATGAGCGGAGCCGGCCCTTTGGGGAAGGGCCGGCTCCTCGAGCCCGGTCGTTGGGGACGGGGAGGGTGGGGACTCGACCGGGTCGTCCCAGGCGCGGAACTGGCCCGCACCGTGTCTCCATGTCTGTGAGCGGGGCCTGCCCGCAGCTGCTATTTCTTGACGCTGCCGACCAGCATCTGGCGATCGTCCTCTATCGAGACCCACACGCCCGAATGCCGTTCGGACTGCTGCTTCAGGAATTCGTATGGCGTGTCCTGCCAGGCGAGCACCCTGGGCTCGAGGTTGTCGAGCACGAAGTCGCCGAGGCTGGTGCGCGCGGTCAGCACCGCATGGCCGTCGCCATTGGGCTGACGCACCACAGTGATGAGCAGGTTGCCGGCGGGCATGCCGGCCTTCATCAGCAGGCGGCGCTTCTCCAGCACGTAGTCTTCGCAGTCGCCGACGCCGTCGGTCGGGTAGGACCAGCGCTCTTCCACGCCCCAGATCTCGAGATCCGTGCGCGGCACGACCATCGTGTTGACCAGATTGTTGACTTCGACGATGCGCGCCCAGAGCGAACGCGTCAGCTCGGTCGGCGCCTGCCTGGGCGTGACCTGCGCGCATTCGGCCGGGCTGCTCTGGCAGAATTCATAATGTCCTACTGGCTGCGTCGTGCGCCCGCCATTCTGCATGAAGGATTGCGCCTGTGCGCCAACCGTCGTCAGGCCGAGTGCCATCCCCGCTGCGGCCCACAGCATTCCCCGTCCAAGTCCCATTGTGGTGTCTCCCCGTTTGACAGCACAATGACAGGGGCGGATTTATTCCACGCAAAATATGGAAGTAACACTTGAAGCAAATCGTATGAAGATATGAATAGAAACAAGCTAAAAACAATATAGAATTCAAATCTGCTTTTATATGATTTAGCGTCGAATTCGATTCAAGTTTGAAGGATCGAAGGTGCGGGACCGGCCCAGCCGCGGAAGCGCGCAGCGGTGGAGGCAGCGCGCCCGCGCAGGCAACGAAAAAAGCCGGCGCGGGGCCGGCTTCGGGTAGAGACGGGGTAGTGGCGGCTAGTTGCCGAAGGCGAATTCGGCTTCGAGCGTGTCGTGCCGCTGCAGCGTGGCGAACTCGATGGCGACGCCGTCCTCGAAATGGCGGACGACGGTGCCGCGCATCGTGCCGAGGGAGACCTGCGTGCCGAGCTCCGGCTTGGCCTCGATCTCCACGGCGGCGCCGGAGAGGGAAAGGTCGATGATGCGGCACTGGTACTGCCGGCCATCGGGCAGCTTGAGTACGGTGACCGGGTTGCGCGGGGTCACGCGCTCGTGGCGGCGGTCTTCCGGCAGGTCCAGCTCATGCTTGTTGGCGAGCCAGGTGAGCTGGGCGGCGAGCTTGTCGCGCTTGCGCTCCGACGCGATGATGGTCATCGCGAAGCCGTCGTCGAGCCTGCGGGTGACGATGCCCTCGATGCGGCCGATATGGTCGAGATAGGCAATCACGCGTTCGCCAGGCGCGCCCATGCGGTCGGCGCGGAAAGCGACGTTGCCCGGCGACATGTCGATCACCTGGCAGGGATGCTCGGTGCGGTCCTCGAGCATGAAGCGCCCATAGACCTTGATCCGCACGCGCTGGAAGTGGCGGCGCTCGGCTCTTGAAGAGGCCAGATCGACGGCCGCAGTCGCCATGGTTGCCTGTCCTGTATTACCTTGCTGGCAAGGTGCGAATTCTTAACGCTGAATCTATTTCTGAACAGGTTAATAAGGGGTAAGCCAGCGGCTTCCCCGGGCCGGTTTTCCGGCATTTCCGGCGCCTATTCCTCCCTTCCGCCCTCCAGCACCACGAGGTGCCTGATCCGGCGCCCGAAATTGCGGTCGCCAAGCATTGCCTGCTGCGGCGAAAGCGGCGGGACAGGCATGGCCGGACGGTTGCGCAGGAAGAGCGGATCGAGGTCGGGATCGACGACGCGCAGCGCCTCCACCCGGCATTCGACGATGGGATCGGCGCCGAGCCAGTAGGGCTTTTCGAGCGCCATGATGGCGCCCAGCGCCCGGGGGTTGTCGATCCCGCCTTCAAGCGGGAGCGCGAGCATCTCGAAGCTATTGCGGCGGCCGCTCCGGCTGACGCCCTCGATGTCGATGACCACCACCGAATGCTGGTGCAGGGTGCCGTGGATGAGGCGGGCCGCGACGCGCTGGTCCTTCTGCGTCCACAGCGAGGTGAAGGCGAAGCCCTTCAGCTCGCGGCCGAAGATCGCGCACAGCCGTGTGCCCGCCAGCCTGAAGACAGCCTCCCCACGGGCGTCCTTTTCCAGGATGAAGGTGTCGGCAAGCAGCGTCTTGATGTCGGCCGGCTCGATCTCTGTTCGTCGTGGGGCGGGCCGCCCGTCCCGCAGCCTGTCCCAGTACTGGAACAGGCTTATCGTACCGTCGTGCCTCATCGGCTTTTTCCCTCTGCGTCCCCGAATCTGTGCCGCCATGGGACAAAAAGACGAATCCATGCGGCTCTACATGCGGGGACCTGCACGGCGCGTGCCAGATGATGAGCAGGTTGTTAACGGCTCTCGCGGCCGTTAGGGTTAATGAATGGTTTACGTTGCCGGCGAGGCCGGCCCATGCGAGGAAGTGGCGATGGGGCGTTGATCCGGGGACGGACCGGAGGCTGCGGGAAACCGCAGGGCGCATGGGGTGAGCAGGGGGCTCGACCAGCCGTTCAGGGGAAACCCTGAACGGCTTTTTATTTGGCCCCACCTCTGCTAGCCCATCGGCATCATCGCAATCCCAACCGCGGACGATCACGATGGACGAGACACGCGGCGACACGCCCGAGCAGGAACTGCAGGAAGAGCGGCGGCGCGAGCCGGTGTTCAACCTGGCCGGCGTCGTGGTGGCGATCATTCTCGTCTGCGTCGGCATCCATGCGATCCGCTACTACCTGCTGAGCCCCCAGCAGGATTTCGGCGTGATCCTGCGCTTCGCCTTCATCCCCGCCCGCTACGCGCTGGCGCCGGACCTCTACTGGTTCGTCAGTCCGGTCAGCTATTCGCTGCTGCATGGCGGCTTCGCGCACCTGGCCATCAACACGGTGTGGCTGGCGGCCTTCGGCTCGCCGCTGGCAAACCGGATCGGCGCCGCCCGCTTCCTGCTGTTCTGGGTGGCGACGGCGCTCGGCGCGGTGGCGCTGCATTTCGCGCTTCACTCCGGCAGCACGCAGCCGCTCGTTGGCGCGTCGGGCGCCATATCCGGCATGATGGGCGCGGCCGCGCGCTTTACCTTCCGCATCGAGCGGCGCGACGGCCGCCCGGCTTTCGCGGGAGAAATCCTCTCGTTCCAGCAGGTGCTGCGCTCGCGCCAGGCCGTGACGTTCCTCGTCGTCTGGATGGCGGTCAACCTCGTCGCCGGGCTGGGCTTCGGGACCGGCAGCGCCGACAGCCAGATTGCCTGGGAGGCGCATATTGGCGGCTTCCTCGTCGGCTTCCTGGCGCTGCGCCTGTTTGACCGCCAGCCCCCGGCGGAACCTGACGCTTACTGATCCAGTCCCGGCCCCGGTCCTGGCCAAGGACGCGACCCCGGTCAGACCTTGGGCGCATCTTGAAATGGCCATCCGGCGGGCGCACCATGCCCGGGCAGCGGCCTGCGTGCGGCGATGCGGGCTGCCAGGACAGGAGGAACGAGGATGACGGTCAAGGCGATACTGGAGGCAAAGGGGCGCGAGGTCATGACGATCGAGCCCGAACGGACGCTGGGCGAGGCGGCGCAGATGCTGGCGAGCCACCGGATCGGCGCAGTGGTGGTGACCCGCGCCGACCGCAGCATTGCCGGCATCCTGTCGGAGCGCGATATCGTGCGCGCGATCGGCACCGAAGGGGCTGACGCCCTGTCGAAGCCGGTCTCGGCGGTGATGACTCGCGAAGTGCGGATGTGCCGCGAGACGCACACGGTGAACGAGGTCATGGAATTCATGACGCGCGGCCGCTTCCGACATCTGCCGGTGGAGCGCGACGGCGTGCTGGACGGCATCGTGTCCATCGGCGACGTGGTGAAGCGCCGCATCGAGGATGCGGAGCGCGAGGCCGACGAAATCCGCACCTACATAGCCACGGCCTGACTGCGCGCCGGGTAGGGCGCCGCCGCCATTTGCGACGGGCCATGCCCGGCTGTTCGTCAGCGATTGTCGAGGCGTGCGCGCACGAGTTCGAGCCCGCGCCGCGTGATGCGGTATGGGCCGCCTTCCTTCGACGATACGGCCTTTCTGCGCCGCAGACGTTTGAAGAGGTCGAGGTCGAAGGCCGCGAAACGCCAATTGTCGCGCGTGTGGCAATGCGCCTGCGCTATGCGTCCCTTGTCGTCGCGTTCGATTTCGATCCATCCGCCCTGGGCGAGCAGATGCAGAATGCGCTGTTCAGCGCGCGTGATGTCCATTGGTGGGAGTCCCGAGATCTGGCCTTGCGGCCAAACGAAAACAGGCCGGCGACGCTAGCGTGCCGGCGGCTTGCTGTTTTCATGCCCTGAAGGTCGCGGTGACCTCAGGGCTCTCTCAGGATTCCAACGAATGCATCAAACACCCAAATGAGGGGACACAGCTATGATCGCAGCCGCCGCGTGTCCAGCGCGCCGCGCGAGCGACCGCACCGCGCCGGCGCGATCGTTGCCGCGGTGCAACAGGCCCAAGCGACCCAAGCTTGCAAGGACGGGCGCTTTGATCTAGCGAAAAGCCACGATTTCGGTGGCGCGTCGCGCCGCAAACGCACAGCAGCGAGCCGTAGATTCAATGAGCATCGTGGATACCCGCACGCCCGACCCGAAGCGCTTCGTATCAGGCGCGACAGGTGACTGGGAAATCGTCATCGGCATGGAAGTGCACGCGCAGGTGACCTCCGAGGCGAAGCTGTTCTCGGGAGCGTCGACCGCGTTCGGCGCGGCGCCGAATGCGAATGTCAGTCTGGTCGACGCGGCCATGCCGGGCATGCTGCCGGTGATCAACGAGGAGTGCGTGCGCCAGGCGATCCGCACCGGCCTCGGCCTGAAGGCGGAGATCAACCACCGCTCCGTCTTCGACCGCAAGAACTACTTCTATCCGGACCTGCCGCAGGGCTACCAGATCTCGCAGTACAAGCAGCCGATCGTCGGCGAGGGCAAGGTTTCGGTCTCCGTAGGTCCCGACCGGCAGGGCAATTTCGAGGATATCGAGATCGGCATCGAGCGCCTGCACCTGGAGCAGGACGCCGGCAAGTCGATGCACGACCAGCATCCGACGATGAGCTATGTCGACCTCAACCGGTCGGGCGTGGCGCTGATGGAGATCGTGTCGAAGCCGGATTTGCGCTCGTCGGACGAGGCCAAGGCCTATCTGACCAAGCTGCGCTCGATCCTGCGCTATCTCGGCACCTGCGACGGCAACATGGACGAAGGCTCCATGCGCGCCGACGTGAACGTGTCGGTGCGCAAGCCCGGCGGCGAGTTTGGGACGCGCTGCGAGATCAAGAACGTCAACTCGATCCGCTTCGTCGGCCAGGCCATCGAATACGAGGCGCGCCGCCAGATCGCCATCCTGGAGGACGGCGGCAAGATCGACCAGGAGACTCGGCTCTTCGACCCCGGCAAGGGCGAGACGCGCTCCATGCGCTCCAAGGAAGAGGCGCACGACTATCGCTATTTCCCCGACCCGGACCTGCTGCCGCTGGAGTTCGACCAGGCCTATGTGGACGCGCTGGCCGCCGGCTTGACCGAACTGCCGGACGACAAGAAGGCGCGCTTCGTCAGCGAGATGGGATTGTCGGCCTACGACGCCTCCGTGCTGGTGGCGGAGAAGGCTGTCGCCGATTTCTACGAGAAGGTCGCGGCCGGCCGCGACGGCAAGGCGGCGGCCAACTGGGTCATCAACGACCTGCTGGGCGCCTTGAACAGAACCGGCATGGACATTGAATCGACTCCGGTTTCGCCCGATCAGCTGGGTGCGATCATCGACCTGATCAAGGAAGGCACGATCTCCGGCAAGATCGCCAAGGACCTGTTCGAGATCGTCTGGAACGAGGGCGGCGACCCGAAGAAGCTGGTCGAGGAGCGCGGGCTGAAGCAGGTGACCGACACCGGCGCGATCGAGAAGGCGGTGGACGAGATCATCGCCGCCAACCCCGACAAGGTGGAGCAGGCGAAGGCCAAGCCGACGCTGGCCGGCTGGTTCGTCGGCCAGGTGATGAAGGCGACGGGCGGCAAGGCCAACCCGCAGGCCGTCAACGACCTGGTGAAGGCCAAGCTGGGCATCGAGGGCTAGCGTGTTCATCCGCACTGCCGGCCCGCGCGATCTCGACGCCATCAGGGCGCTGCTGGTGGAGACCTGGCACGACACCTATGACGCGATCTACGGGCGCGAGCGGGTGGCGGCGATCACCGACGACTGGCACTCGATGGCGGCGCTGCGGGCCCGGCTGGAAAAGCCGCATTCGGAATTCGTCGTGGCCGACGACGGCGAGGCGATTGCCGGAATGGCTTTCGCCAGCACGGTGGACGAGGGCAAGACCGTGATGCTGCACCAGCTCTACGTGCGGCCGGGGCAGCAGGGCAGGGGCGTCGGCGGCCTGCTGCTGGACGAGATCGAATCGGCGTTCCCCGAAGCCGAGACGCTTCGGCTCGAGGTCGAGGAGGCGAACGCGAAGGCCGTCGCCTTCTACATCGCCCAGGGTTTTGCCCAGGCCGGCCGCACCGCCAATTGCGGCAAGGAGCAGTCGGGCATTCCGGCGCTGATCTACGAGCGCCCGATCGTCTGGGACGAGTAGGCCGGCGCGGGCCGCCGCCGGTTTTTTTTATCCCCCACCTCCAAAGCTAACGGATAATGCATCCACCGCCCTCGCGGGAACCGGAACGCGACCGGAGTTCGGAGAGGGCGGCGGCGGTGGAACCTTCGCCTCGCGCGGAGGAACCCGGAGCCGGGACGGAACGCATGACGGTCCGGACCCGGGAGAAGCCGCCGGCGGGGCGCGTCTCAGCTGATGCGCCGGGCCTGAAAACGGCCCATCCCGAAGCGAGCCGGGCAAAGCTCGTGAGAAGCCGGTGCGACGTGCCCCGCTTCCCGCACTTCCCTCAATGGCCAGACGCGAAAGCGGGCGTGGCGAGGACGAAGCGCGACTTCGAATCCCTTCCGGATGAGCGGCGGCTACATGCCGCCTTCAACCGCCACCGGCTTGCCGGCCTCGTCCCACAGCTCGCCCATCGCGCAATCCTGCATGTAGTTGCGATAGGCTGCATCGCAGCGGACTTGGGCGGCTGCGAGCGCCGCCTCGCGCGAGGGCCAGCCGCAGCTGAACTCGCTCCAGTGGATGCCTTCCTTGTGCATGATTCCGACCGAAAAGCTCCACCCGGCCGGGAAGCACCAGGCGACGCGGGCGCAGTCTTCGGCGGCGGCGCCGCTCTCGGTGCATTTCTGCCTTGCGCAGACCAAGGCCGCCGCGGGGCTGCCGCCAACGCACATGCCGCTTCCCTGCTCGGGCGCGTAGGCGAACGCTATCCCGGTCTGCTGGGCATGGGCGGCGGCGGCCGGCAGGAAGGATATTGCAAAGGCCAGCGCGGCGGCTAAGGGTCGGGGGAAGAGCCTGGGCATGGGGTCGTCCGGGTGCAGGAGGGAACCAGGGGCATGGTAGAGCGGCGGCGCGAACTTGTGAACTCGGCGCTGCTTGCGATCCGCGAGGCGCGCCGCGAGGACGTGGCGGCGATCGTGGCGATGTTTGCCGCCGACGAAACAGGCGGCCACGGCGACACCGTCGATCCGGCCGCGCTGCCCTCATACATGGCTGCCTTCGACCGGATCGCGGCGAGCCCGGCGGACACGCTGTACGTGGCGGAGCTGGGCGGCGAGGTGGTGGGCACCTTCCAGACGACGCTGACCACCACCATGACCGGGCGCGGCAGCGCCTCGCTGACGGTGAGCGCGGTGCAGACGCGCGCCGACATGCGCGGCCGCGGCATCGGCGAGGCGATGATGCGTTTTGCGATCGCGCAGGGCCGCGAGGCGGGCGCACGAAAGGTGCAGTTGTCGTCCAACAAGGTGCGCGCCGACGCGCATCGGTTCTACCAGCGGCTGGGCTTCGTCCAGAGCCACCTCGCCTTCAAGATGACGCTGTGAAGATGAAGCTGGGGTAGGCGGCAAGACGAGGCGGCTTCGCAAAAGTGAGGCCGGCCGCCTACCGGACGGCCCGGCGCGACCCTAGATGGTGGGCTTGCGAGACAGCCGAGGCAGGAGGCGGAGATGGCGACCACGACCGTGCGCAACCCGGACAACGAGGCGCATTTCATGCATGTGAAGCCGGTGCGGCTGCGGGTGAAGGTGCGCCGCGGCGGGCAGGTGCTGGCCGAGTCGACCAATGCGCTGCGCATTATGGAGACGGGCAGGGAGCCCTACGACCCGGTGATCTACATCCCGCGCGCCGACATTGCGGACGCGCTGCAGCCCGTCTCGGGCAAGAGCACGCACTGCCCGCTGAAGGGCGACGCGTCATATTTCACGCTCGACGGCGACGAGATCGCCTGGACCTATGACCGTCCGCTGGCCGGCGCGGAGCCGATCAGGGACCATGTCGCCTTCTATGCCGACAAGGTCTCGATCGAGGAGATCGGCGCGGACACCTAGACCGTAGCGGACGATCGCGCATGGGGGATGGCCGGCGCTCTCCCACTTGCGTTCGGCGGTTGCCGACGCCATAAGGCGCGAAGCCGCTTTTTCGGTCGGCGACGAGGAATCGATGAAGAACTTCCTGCTGCAGTTTTTCACATGGTGGAGCGGCCAGACGCTCGGCACCCGCTTCCACACCTGGCGGCACGGCAGGAAGGTCGGCCAGGACGAGTTCGGCAACACATACTACCAGGGCGGCAAAGACTCCGAGGGCCGTACCCGCCGCTGGGTGATCTACAACGGCTATGCCGAGGCGACGACCATTTCGCCCGGCTGGCACGGCTGGATGCACTATCGTACCGACACGCCGCCGACGGCCGAGGACTACAAGCCGCGCGAGTGGGAGAAGCCGCACCTGCCCAACATGACCGGGACGGCGCAGGCATACCGGCCGAAGGGCTCGGTCCTGTCCAACACAGAGCGGCCGCGCGTGACCGGCGACTACGACGCCTGGACGCCGGGAAACTGAGCCGCGGCGGCGGGCGTGGTCCTTTGTTGCCACATTTCGCGTTTAGCCGGGTATCTCGTTTCAACCACTGCTTTCGCGCCAGGGGCGCGGGCGCGCTCATCTCGGTGACGGCATGACGGTTTTCGGCGGACGGCTCCTGTTCTCGGCATTGGCCATCTCGACGGCTTTCGCGGGACCGGCCGGCGCGCAGCAGCAGCCCGCACCCTTTCCCAACGCGCCCAGCATCATGCAGGAAGCGGAGCCTGACGAGGTGGTGCCCCCGCAGGAAGAGAAGCCGACGGAGCGCATCAGCAACCCGGTGGCCGAATTCGCCGGCATCGACAAGATCACCGGCCGCATCATCGCCTTCGACGTCTATGTCGACGAGACGGTGCAGTTCGGTGCGCTGCAGGTGACGCCGCGCGTCTGCTATTCGAGCCCCGAGACGGACGAGCCGAAGACTGACTCCTTCGTGGAGGTCGACGAGATCACGCTGGACCGCAAGATCCGCCGCATCTTCACCGGCTGGATGTTTGCCGAGAGCCCCGGCCTCAACGCCGTAGAGCACGCGGTCTACGACGTGTGGCTGAAATCGTGCAAGCAGTCGTCCGAGGTGCCGCCGCCGAAGGCCGCCGAAGCCGGCAAGTAGGGAGCAAAGCCCGATCCCCGGCGTTTAACTGCAAACGCCAAGGAGGCTGCCCCGATGAGCGATCTGCAGGACACCATCTACGAACTCGAGCGCGGATTCTGGACCGGCGACGCGGACTACTACCGCGCCCATGGCGACGAGACCTGCCTCGTCATCTTTCCCGGCATGGTGAAGGCGCTTTCGCGCGCAGAGCTGGCCGAGACGGTGACGGCGGGCCCGCGCTGGCAGGACCTGAAGATCGAGCCGAAAGGCATTCTGCACCCGTCGCCGGGCGTGGTGGTGATCGCGTACGAGGCAAGCGCCCGCAAGGGCGACGAGCCGCGATACGCGGCCGCCGTTTCGTCCGGCTATGTCGACCGCGGCGGCCTGTGGAAGCTGGCCTGGCACCAGCAGACGCCGCTCTAGCGACGCCGGCCCGGCGCGCGAACCCCGCCGTCGGCCGCTCCCTGCTGCATTCCGGTCCGTCCGGAAACGCGCCTGACGCAAGGTCGGGCGGATTGCTTCCGGCCGGGCCTTTGGCTATGAGGGCCGCGACCTTTCCGGCCATACGCCCGGGCCTGCCCACCAGCGTCGCGCAACAGCTTCCGCCATCAGCTTTCCCATCAGCTTCAACAAGGAGCCCTCCATGACCGCCATCGTCGACATCGTCGCCCGCGAGATCCTCGACAGCCGGGGCAACCCGACCGTGGAGGTGGATGTGGTGCTGGAAGACGGCTCGATGGGCCGCGCAGCGGTGCCGTCGGGCGCGTCCACCGGCGCGCACGAGGCGGTGGAGCTTCGCGACGGTGGGCCTCGCTATCTCGGTAAGGGCGTGGAGCGCGCGGTGGAGGCGGTGAACGGCGAGATCTTCGAGGCGATCGGCGGCATGGAGGCCGAGAACCAGCTGCACATCGACCGCACCATGATCGACCTCGACGGCACGCCGAACAAGAAGCGGCTCGGCGCCAACGCCATCCTGGGCGTCTCGCTGGCCGTGGCGAAAGCCGCGGCCGAGGCCGCCGGCCTGCCGCTCTATCGCTATGTGGGCGGCGCCGCCGCACACGTGCTGCCGGTGCCGATGATGAACATCATCAATGGCGGCGTGCATGCCGACAACCCGATCGACTTCCAGGAATTCATGATCATGCCGGTCGGCGCGGAGAGCTTTCGCGAGGGCCTGCGCTGGGGCGCGGAGATTTTCCACACGCTGAAGAAGCGGCTGAAGGATGCCGGCCACAACACGAATGTGGGCGACGAAGGCGGCTTCGCTCCGAACCTGAAGAGCGCGCAGGCCGCGCTCGACTTCGTGATGCAGTCGATCGAGGCGGCCGGCTACAAGCCGGGCGAGCAGGTGGCGTTGGCGCTCGACTGCGCGGCCACCGAGTTCTTCAAGGACGGCAACTACGTCTATGGCGGCGAGAAGAAGACCCGCGACCCGAAGACGCAGGCGAAATATCTGGCCAAGCTGTGCGCCGACTATCCCATCATCTCGGTCGAGGACGGCATGTCGGAGGACGACTGGGACGGCTGGAAGGCGCTGACCGACATCGTCGGCAAGAAGGTGCAGCTTGTCGGCGACGATCTGTTTGTCACCAACTCGGCGCGCCTGCGCGACGGCATCCGCATGGGTGTGGCCAATTCGATCCTGGTCAAGGTGAACCAGATCGGCTCGCTGTCGGAAACGCTGGACGCGGTCGAGACCGCGCATCGCGCCGGCTACTCGGCGGTGATGTCGCACCGCTCCGGCGAGACGGAGGATTCCACCATCGCCGATCTCGCCGTGGCGACCAATTGCGGGCAGATCAAGACCGGCTCGCTGGCGCGTTCCGACCGGCTGGCCAAGTACAACCAGCTCCTGCGCATCGAGGAGGAACTGGGCAAGTCCGCCCGGTATGCGGGACGGTCGATCCTGAAGGGCTGAGGCGGCGGCGAGGCCTTTCGCCCGGCGGGCGCGTCTACCAGGAAATGACGAGCTCGCTGTGGCCGGCGAGCTTGCGGTCCTTCGTCATCAGGCGGAGCGGTTCGGTGAGCGCCTGGGCCAGGATCATGCGGTCGAACGGATCGCCGTGGTCGATGGGGAGCCGCGCGAACTGGGCGATGTGGGCGAGCCGGATGTCCAGCAACTCGAAGCCGGCCCGCTCGAATTCGTAGAGCGCGTCATCGACGGACATGGGCGCGGTGGACCTGCGGCCCGGCGCCGACTTGATACCAATCTCCCACAGGCTGCAAAGCGAAACCCAGCACCCGTCTGCGTCGGCGATCTGCCGGCTGATTGCTGGCGGCAGCCGGTCAGGCGCGGAGACCGCCCATATGGCGGTGTGTGTGTCGAGGAGGAGATTCACTTCCCGTCGGCCGGAGCCAGCGGCTTCTGCTCCAGTTCGCGCCAAATCTCCTCGTTGTCAGCGTCGAACTCCTCCTGCGTCATGACGGGGTATTTCCCCGCTGCCAGGCCGAGCCGGATCTTTCGCGCAGGCGTCTCCCCGATCGGCACCAGCCGCGCGGCAGGCTTCCCGTTGCGGGCGATGATGATCTGTCCTTCCTCGCCACTTTCCACGGCTTCGACGAGGCGGGACAGGTTCGTCTTTGCCTCGAGCATGTTGACGCTGCGGCTCATGGTTCACCCACTTGGCTAGGTCTGGCTAAGATACGGTTCTCCCGGCGCGGGCGCAAGGCGGCGGCGCGGTAACACTGCCTTAAGCATAAGCGTGGCATGAGGTGCGAGTCGGATAGTAACTCGTACGGCCATGTGGACACGCCAGCACAAGAAGAGGTGGACCGGGGCGCTGATCGTGCCCGCGATCACGGCCGTCTTCCTCTCCTATTTCGGATTCCACGCCTTCCAGGGCGAATACGGCATCTATGCCAAGTACCGGCTGGAGGCGCGCACGGAAGCGCTTCTGGCCGAGCTGGAAAACGTGCGCCAGGAGCGGCGCACGCTGGAGCACCGCGTACAGCTGCTGGCCGACGGGACGCTGGAAAAGGACATGCTGGAGGAGCAGGCCCGGCGCTCGCTCAACCTTGCGCACAAGGACGAGCTCATCATCTTCCGCTCTCCGGTTCCGGCGAATTAACCCGAAACAGGTTAATCCACAAAATACTTAGGAAAAATAGCCGGTTAGACGCATGACAGCCATGCATTTTTCCGCATGGCTGAACCCGTTGCCGCGTGCTAGCTTTCCGGTTTAGCGAAGGGGAGGACGTTCGCTTCACTCCCCCTATATGTGCGCGTTAGACGCAAGCCAGGGAGACGTGAATGGCCGCCGCCGCCCGCAAGACCTCTGCCCGCAAGACAGCCCCCCGAAAAACGCCTGCCAGCAAGGCTGACAGCAAGGCCAAGGCCCAGGCGGGCGGCAAGGATTCCAAGATCGCGTCGGTGCTGAAGGCGCCGGCGCCGGTGGAATTCGACAAGAAGCAGGAACTCGCCGCCTATCGCGACATGCTTCTGATCCGGCGCTTCGAGGAGAAGGCGGGCCAGCTCTACGGCATGGGCTTCATCGGCGGCTTCTGCCACCTCTATATCGGCCAGGAGGCTGTGGTCACCGGCATGAAGATGGCGCTGAAGGACGGCGACCAGATGATCACCGCCTATCGCGACCACGGCCACATGCTGGCGATGGACATGTCGCCGCGCGGCGTGATGGCGGAGCTGACCGGACGTCGTGGGGGCTACTCCAAGGGCAAGGGCGGCTCCATGCACATGTTCTCCAAGGAGAAGAATTTTTACGGCGGCCACGGCATCGTGGGGGCGCAGGTGTCGCTGGGCACCGGGCTGGCTTTCGCCAACAAGTATCGCGACAACGGCAATATCTGCCTGACCTATTTCGGCGACGGCGCCGCCAACCAGGGGCAGGTCTACGAGAGCTTCAACATGGCCTCGCTGTGGAAGCTGCCGGTGGTCTACATCATCGAGAACAACCGCTATGCGATGGGCACTTCGGTGACCCGCTCGTCGGCCGAGACCGATTTCTCGCATCGCGGCATCTCCTTCAGGATACCCGGCATGCAGGTGGACGGCATGGATGTGCGCGCGGTGAAGGCCGCCGGCGACATGGCAGCCGAGTGGACACGCTCCGGCAATGGCCCGATCATCCTCGAAATGCTGACCTACCGCTATCGCGGCCACTCCATGTCCGACCCGGCGAAATACCGCTCGAAGGACGAGGTGCAGAAGATGCGCTCCGAGCACGACCCGATCGAGCAGGTGAAGGCGCGGCTGCTGGACAAGAAGTGGGCGAGCGACGACGAACTCAAGGCGATCGACAAGGAGGTGCGCGACGTCGTGGCCGACTCCGCCGAGTTTGCGCAGAACGACGCCGAGCCGGACGTTTCGGAGCTCTACACCGACATCTACGTCGAGGCCGCCGAATGAGGAACGCCGCCTGCCGGGTACTGAACGCCGCCGACAAGGGTGTGAAATAATGCCGATCGAAATCCTGATGCCCGCCCTCTCGCCCACGATGGAAGAGGGCAACCTTGCCAAATGGCTCAAGAAGGAAGGTGACAAGATCACCGCCGGCGACGTGATCGCCGAGATCGAGACCGACAAGGCCACGATGGAGGTCGAGGCGGTGGACGAGGGCACGCTGGGCAAGATCCTGGTGGCCGAGGGCAGCGAAGGCGTGAAGGTGAACACGCCGATCGCCGTGCTGCTGCAGGAAGGCGAGAGTGCTGCCGACGCCGGCAAGGCGAAGCCGGCCGCCAAGGCGGCGGATGCCGAAGCGCCGAAGCAGGCCGCCGGCGAGGCCGAGGGCGGGGCTGACGGCGACGCGGCGGACAAGGCCGGAGGCAAGGCGCGCGCGGCGGACGAGGAGTCGAGCGCCAGCAAGGAAGCCGCCAAGGCGCCGGCCGTGCCGAAAGCGGAAGCCGCCGCCGACCCCGACATACCCTCGGGCACCGAGATGGTGCAGATGACCGTGCGCGAGGCGCTGCGCGACGCGATGGCCGAGGAGATGCGCCGCGACGAAAGCGTGTTCGTGATGGGCGAGGAGGTTGCCGAGTACCAGGGCGCCTACAAGATCACGCAGGGGCTGCTGCAGGAATTCGGCCCGCGCCGCGTGGTCGACACGCCGATCACCGAGCATGGCTTCGCCGGCGTCGGCGTCGGCGCGGCGATGGCCGGGCTGCGGCCGATCGTGGAGTTCATGACCTTCAACTTCGCCATGCAGGCGATCGACCAGATCGTCAATTCGGCGGCCAAGACGCTGTACATGTCGGGCGGCCAGATGGGCGCGCCGATCGTGTTTCGCGGGCCGAACGGCGCGGCCGCGCGCGTGGCCGCGCAGCACAGCCAGGACTATGCCGCCTGGTACAGCCACATCCCCGGCCTCAAGGTGGTGCAGCCCTATACGGCGGCCGACGCCAAGGGCCTGCTGAAGGCAGCGATCCGCGACCCCAACCCGGTGATCTTCCTGGAGAACGAGATCCTCTACGGGCACAGTTTCGAGGTGCCCAAGCTGGACGATTTCGTGCTGCCGATCGGCAAGGCCCGCATCCACAAGCAGGGCAAGGACGCGACCATCGTGTCCTTCGGCATCGGCATGACCTATGCGGTGAAGGCCGAGGCCGAGCTTGCCAAGCTGGGCATCGATGTCGAGATCGTCGACCTCAGGACCATCCGCCCGATGGACCTCGATACGGTGATCGAGTCGGTGAAGAAGACGAACCGCCTGGTGACGGTCGAGGAAGGCTATCCGCAGTCCTCCGTGGGCGACTTCATCGCCAGCCAGGTCATGCAGCGCGCCTTCGACCATCTCGACGCGCCGGTCATCACCGTTGCCGGCAAGGACGTGCCGATGCCGTACGCGGCCAACCTGGAAAAGCTGGCGCTGCCCAGCGTCGCCGAGGTTGTAGAGGCCGTGAAGGCCGTCACCTACCGGGCCTGAGGGGAGGCTGCGATGCCGATCAACATCACCATGCCGGCGCTCTCTCCCACGATGGAGGAGGGCAACCTCGCAAAATGGCTGGTCAAGGAAGGCGATCACGTTTCGCCCGGCGACGTGATCGCCGAGATCGAGACCGACAAGGCCACGATGGAAGTCGAGGCGGTGGACGAGGGAACGGTTGCCAAGATCGTGGTGCCGGCCGGCACCGAGGGCGTGAAGGTCAACGCGCTGATCGCGGTGCTGGCGGCCGAGGGCGAGGATGCCGGCGCTGCCGCCAAGGCGGGCGGCGATGGCGGCGCCAAGGCCGAAGGGCCGAAGGCGGCAGCGGCCAAGTCGGACGCCAGGCCGGCCGAGACCGCGAAGCAGGAGAAGCCCGCGGAGGCCACGGCCAAGCCTGCCAAGGCCGAAGCGGAACAGCAGCCGGCCGCAGCGAAGGCCGCGCCTGCCGCCAAGGTCGAGGCGACGGGCGAGCGCACCTTCGCCTCGCCGCTGGCGCGGCGCATCGCCAAGGACGCCGGAATCGAGCTGTCGGCGGTATCGGGCTCCGGTCCGCACGGGCGCGTGGTGAAGGCCGATGTCGAGGCGGCTATCGCGGGCGGCGGCGCCAAGGCCGCGCCGGCCGGCAAGGCGGCACCCGCAGCGCAGGCCGCAGCCGGCGCGCCGCTGGCGAAGGGCATGTCCGACGACACCGTGCTGAAGCTTTTCGAGGAAGGCTCGTACGAGCTGAAGCCGCATGATTCCATGCGCAAGACCATCGCCGCGCGGCTGACGGAATCGACGCAGACCATCCCGTCCTACCTGCTGACGATGGAGTGTTCGATCGACGCGCTGCTGAAGCTGCGCGAGGAGATCAACGCGTCCGCGCCGGTGAAGAAGACCGAGAAGGGCGACCAGCCGGCCTTCAAGCTGTCGGTCAACGACTTCGTCATCAAGGCGATGGCGCTGGCGCTGCGCGACGTGCCGATGGCCAACGCCTCGTGGACGTCAACGGCGCGCGTGATCCACAGGCATTCCGACGTGGGCGTGGCGGTGGCAATTCCGGACGGGCTGATCACGCCGATCATCCGCAAGGCGGAGGCGAAGACGCTGTCGGCCATCTCCAACGAGATGAAGGACCTGGCGAAGCGCGCGCGCGACAAGAAGCTGAAGCCGGAGGAATATCAGGGCGGCACCACCGCCGTGTCCAACCTCGGCATGTTCGGCGTGTCCAGCTTCACCTCCATCATCAACCCGCCGCACGCCTCGATCGTGTCGATCGGCGCCGGCGTGGAGAAGCCGGTGGTGAAGGACGGCGCGATCGCGATCGGCACGGTGATGGCCGCGACCTTCGCCTTCGACCACCGGGTGATCGACGGCGCGCTGGGCGCGGAGCTCGCCTCGGCCTTCAGGCGCTACGTCGAAAATCCCATGGCGATGCTGGTCTAGGGTGACGCTCCTCCCGTCGTGGGAGGAGACCCGATATTGGCCGACCGGCTGTTGACGAGGAGGGCATTGAAATGGCGGATGTCTCACAGGGCAACAGGCTGAAATCCTCCTGGGTTTGGATCGCGCTACTGGCGGTCGTCTCGCTGGTCGGCGGCGTACTGGCGCTGGCAAACCCGTTCGCGGCGACGCTGGCGGCCACGCTGATGGCGGGCTGGACCTTCGCGGTGCTGGGCGTGATCCAGATCGTGCAGGCCTTCCGGCTGCGCGGCTGGGGCGGGTTCGTCTGGTCGCTGCTGTTCGGCGTGCTGACGCTGGTGGTCGGCATCTCGCTGATCTTCAACCCGCTGTCGGGCATGGTCTCGCTGACGCTGCTGGTGGCCGTGCTGTTCCTGGTGATGGGCGTGACCAAGGTGATGTACGGCGTGTCGCTGCGGCCGATTTCGGGCTGGGGATGGGTGCTGGTGTCGGGTCTTGTCTCTCTGGTGCTGGGCGTGATGATCCTCGCCGACTTCCCCTATTCGGCCACCGCGGTGCTGGGCATCCTGCTCGGCATCGAGCTGCTGTCCAACGGCGTGCTGTTCCTGCTGCTGGCGCTGGGCCTGCGCAAGCTTTGAAAACAAGCCCTCTCCGCAAGGGGAGGGCGACAATTTCGGGCGATCAGATGAAGACAATTCTCTGCTACGGCGATTCGCTGACCTGGGGCTACAACGCCGACGGGGTCGGCCGCCACGCGCGCGAGGACCGCTGGCCGAACGTGCTGCAGCGCGCGCTGGGCGACGGGGCGGAGGTGATCGCGGAAGGGCTGAACGGCCGCACCACCGCCTTCGACGACCCGACCGACGGCGCCGACCGCAACGGCGCGCGCGTGCTGCCGGCTGTGCTGTCCACCCACGCCCCGCTGGACCTCGTTATCGTGCTGTTGGGCACCAACGACATGAAGGGCTGGGTGCACGGCCAGGCGATTGCCGCCCGCGAGGGCATGGAACGCATCATCGACGTGGTGCGCGGCCACGCCTACCCGCTGGGCGTCGGCGCGCCGGAAATACTGATCGTGGCGCCGCCGCCGCTGACGGAGACCGGCGATCCGCGTTTCGCCGCCATGTTCGGCTCGGGCATCGAGCAGTCGAAGATGCTGGCGTCGTTCTATTCCGACCTCGCCGACGAAATGGAGTGCGGCTTCTTCGACGCGGGCTCCGTGGCGGCGGCGACGCCGCTGGACGGCGTGCATCTGGACGCCGCGAGCACCCGCGCCGTGGGCCGGGGGCTGGAACCGATCGTGCGCATGATGCTCGGACTTTGAAGGAGATTCTGGTGGCCGAAACCTACGACCTGATCATCATCGGCTCCGGCCCGGGCGGGTACATCGCGGCCGTGCGCGCCGCCCAGCTCGGCCTGAAAACCGCGATCGTCGAGCGCGAGCATCTCGCCGGCATCTGCTCCAACTGGGGCTGCATTCCCACCAAGGCGCTGCTGCGCTCGGCCGAGGTGATGCACCTGGCGACGCATGCGAAGGATTACGGCCTGACGCTGGAGGGCACGCTGAAGCCCGACGTGAAGGCCATCGTGGACCGCTCGCGCGGCATCGCCCAGCGCATGAACAATGGCGTCGGCTTCCTGATGAAGGGCAACAAGGTCGACGTGATCTGGGGCGAGGCGAAGCTGACCAGGGCGCCGGCCGCGGGCAAAGAGGGCGAGATCGTCGTCGGCAAGATGACGAAGAAGCCCATGGAGCCGCAGGTGCCGGCGCCGAAGAACGCGCTGGGCGAGGGGACCTACAAGGCGAAGCACATCATCGTGGCGACCGGTGCGCGACCGCGCGCGCTGCCCGGCATCGAGCCCGACGGCAAGCTGATCTGGACCTATTTCGAGGCGATGGTGCCAAAAGAGCTTCCGCGCTCCATGCTCGTCATGGGGTCCGGCGCGATCGGCATCGAGTTTGCGAGCTTCTACCGCACGATGGGCGTGGAGGTGACGGTCGTCGAGCTGATGCGGCAGGTGATGCCGGTCGAGGACGCCGAGATCGCGCGCTTCGCGCAGAAGCGCTTCGAGAAGCAGGGCATGAAGATCATGCTCGAGGCGAAGGTGACCAAGGTGGAGAAAGCCGCCAACGCGGTGACGGCGCATGTCGAGAAGAAGGATGGGACGGTCGAGAAGATAACCGTCGACCGGATGATCTCGGCCGTGGGCGTGCAGGGCAATGTCGAGAATCTGGGGCTGGAGGCGCTGGGCGTGAAGACCGAGCGCGGCACGATCGTGATCGACGAATATTGCCGCACCAGCGTGCCCGGCATCTACGCCATCGGCGACGTCGCCGGCGCGCCGATGCTGGCCCACAAGGCCGAGCACGAGGCGGTGATCTGCGTGGAGAAGATCGCCGGCCTGCATCCGCACCCGCTCGACAAGGCGCTGGTGCCGGGCTGCACCTACTGCAACCCGCAGGTGGCGTCGGTGGGCCTCACCGAGGCGAAGGCCAAGGAAGCCGGGCACGATGTGCGCGTCGGCCGCTTCCCCTTCAGCGCCAACGGCAAGGCGATCGCGCTGGGCGAGGACCAGGGCCTGGTGAAGACGGTGTTCGACAAGAAGACCGGCCAGCTTCTGGGCGCGCATCTGGTCGGCGCGGAAGTGACCGAACTGATCCAGGGCTTCGTGGTGGCGATGAACCTCGAGACGACCGAGGAAGAGCTGATGCACACGATCTTCCCGCATCCGACGCTGTCGGAGACGATGAAGGAAAGCGTGCTCGACGCCTACGGACGGGCGCTGAATATCTAAGCAATTCCAACAGGCTTGCGCGTCGACGCTGGCGTACTTCGCTCAATTTTCGGGGATGCGGGGGACGCATCGTCTTGCGGTGTTTTCGGTCCGCGGCCGGGTAAACTTGCGTCTTCCAAATATTATCTGACGTTCCGGTTGTATCGGCGCGTCGTTGCATATACCTTCCCCTAGGGCAGAAATGTTCGGGTGGGGGTGCGACGTGTTGCGCGTGTTGGGCGTAATATGCGTTGTTATTGCCGCGGTCAGCTGTTCTGGCTCCGGCGATCGGAACCTTGTTCTGGCATATGGAAAGGCTGTGCGGGAAATAGGTCTTTTCCCGGTCTATCCGCCGCGCGAAGAATTCCAGGTCGGCGACGTGTATATGTGGTCGCAGTCGCTGAGCGATCCTAACGATACAGTTTCCGTTTATCTCATGACGATTGACTGGCTTCGCATGGAAGCCGATCGTTTCATGGCGTCGCGCATCGTCTTCAACAATTCGGCGACAGCCGTGGCCAACACGCCGCGCGGAAGCCCGACGGACATTCCCGGCAAGAGCCGGAACCTCGCCTTGCGTGGACACGCCGACCTGGCGCTTGCCCAGTCATTGCCGATCGCCGCGTTCCCGACGGTGACGGCCGATGCCGGCTACACCGCAAGCGCCGGGTTCGTGGGGGCGCTGGCGGCGATCGGCATCGGGGGCGGCAGCCGCACCACCGTCACGCTCAACTTCAACGACGTGCGCACCTATTTCGTGCCCAATGCCCCGGTCATGCGCAAGGTGCTGGCCGAACTGCCCAATGTGGCGATGCTCTTTCCCGAAGGCGAAGTCGATTTGGGGCGGCTGGTGCAGCAGCGCCGCGGCAAGGGGACCGATCCGTGCCGGGCCGGCCGGCGGTGTGGCGTGTCGGTGGTGACGCGGGTCTTCCTGACGCGCCAGATCGACTACACCTACCGCAACGCCCAGATCCTGGCGGTGGCGCTGCGCCGCGCGCAGAACCCGGGCACGCTCTCCTCCGTGCAGGCGGCCCCGGACGTCAACATATCGGTGCAGACCAACAATACCGGCGCGATCGACGGCGCCCACATGGACAAGCAGATCAGGGACCTGAAGACGCAGGTGGATGCGCTGGCGGCCGGCTCGACGCCGGGTCAGAGCTTCCGTTTCGAGGCGTGGGATGCCCGGGGCGTGACCTTTGCCAGCAGCTACCAGCGGCCCGTGGTCGTGGGGTGGGATGGAATTGAGCTGGGGTTCGGCAAGTGAACTCGCATCCGTCGTGAGGAGGAAGACATGCGTCTACTGGCAATCTGTCTTGGCATGATCCTGTCGCTCGCCTCGCTGCCTGCGCTGGCGCAGAACGCGGTCGAGCTGGAGAACCCTGAAACCCTCTATCTCTTCAAGACCACCATTCCCGACGAGGCCGTGGAATCGGCTTCGGTGGAATTCGAAATCCTGGTGTCGCCGTCCAACGAGATCAGGAACATCAGCGTGGCCGCGGGCCGGCCGCTCTGCACCTGTTTTCGCGTGGGAAATCCCCCGCGGTTGCTCTGCCTGATCGGCTGTCCGGGCGGCAGCGGGGGCGGCGGCGTGCTGCTGGAGAACCCGCTGCTGGTGGAATTCACGATGAAGCCGCCTACGGCCGGCCGAAGCGAGCCCCTGGTCGACGTGACGGCCAGGCCGCTGCTGGAAGAGGTTGCGGTGGTGAGGCCGCCGCTCAACCTCGAATTCATGCTCAACGGCATGCCGGCGTTGCAGCAGGTCCAGCCCTGACCGGCCGGGTCTCGGCAGCAGTTACCCGGGAAGCGGCGGAACCTTTTTCGCCCCGGGGCGTTCCTGAACGGCACTTTCGTGCCGATATTGCCAGAAGAGGAGAGGGCAAATGGAAGGCGACGGCGTAGGCTGGATTGCGGCTATCATCATCGGCGGCCTTGCGGGCTGGCTGGCAGAGCAGTTCATGAAGAGCAATATGGGGCTCTTGATGAACATCATCCTGGGCATCGTTGGCGCGATCGTCGCCAATTTCCTGCTCGGACTGCTCGGCGTTTCGCTCGGCGGCTGGATCGGCTACCTGATTGCGGGCTTCGTGGGCGCGTGCATCCTCATCGCAGTAGGCCGGGCGATAAGACGCTAGCCGAGCTCGACCGCGACACGCCATTTATGCAAGGCCGCCATGCCCATGGCGGCCTTACTTTTTCGGCCGCCCGACACTATAAGAAGTGCCAGCGAAGCGAAGGCCGGAATCGGCCCGGAGCATAGCCGGAGCACAGATGGTCACCATCCTCGATACGGTCAAGAATCCGCCGCGGCCGAGGCATCCCGAAAAGGCGCACAGGCCCGACCAGGAGGTGCTGCGCAAGCCCGACTGGATTCGCGTCAAGGCGCCGACCTCGCGCGGCTATCTCGAGACGCGCGAGATCGTGAAGTCGAACCGGCTGGTGACTGTGTGCGAGGAGGCCGGCTGCCCCAACATCGGCGAATGCTGGGACAAGAAGCACGCCACCTTCATGATCATGGGCGAGATCTGCACGCGCGCCTGCGCCTTCTGCAACGTGGCAACCGGCATACCCACCGCGCTCGACCCCGACGAGCCGGCCAATGTGGGCAAGGCGGTGCGCCAGATGGCGCTGTCGCATGTGGTGATCACCTCGGTCGATCGCGACGACCTGGCCGACGGCGGCGCGCAGCATTTCGTCGAGGTGATCCATGCGATCCGCGAGGCTTCGCCCTCGACCACGATCGAGATCCTGACGCCGGACTTCCTGCGCAAGGAAGGCGCGGTGGAGAAGGTGGTCGCGGCGAGGCCCGACGTGTTCAACCACAATCTGGAGACGGTGCCGTCGAACTACCTGACCGTGCGGCCTGGCGCGCGCTACTTCCACTCGCTGCGGCTGCTGCAGCAGGTGAAGGAGCTCGACCCTTCGATCTTCACCAAGTCGGGGATCATGGTGGGGCTGGGCGAGGAGCGGAACGAGGTGCTGCAGCTGATGGACGACCTGAGGTCGGCCGGCGTCGACTTCATCACCATCGGCCAGTATCTGGCCCCGTCGCGCAAGCACCATCCGGTGAAGGCGTTCGTGACTCCCGACGAGTTCAAGTCGTATGAGACGATCGCCTACACGAAGGGCTTCCTGATGGTGTCTTCGAGCCCGCTGACGCGTTCGTCGCATCATGCCGGCGAGGACTTCGCCAGGCTGCGCGCCGCGCGCGAAGCCAAGCTCGCCCGGTCTTGAGGCTGGTCGCCGCGGATGCCGGCCTGCTGCGGGAGGCGCGGCGGGTGCTGGTGGTGGGCGCCTCGGGCGGCGGCAAGTCGACGCTGTCGCGCAAACTTTCGGGACTGCTGGACCTGCCCTACATTTCCATGGATCGCGAATTCTTCTGGCTGCCGGGCTGGAAGCTGCGGGATCGCGCCGAGATCGGCGCCATGATCGCCGACGCGGTCGCCGGCGAACGCTGGATCATGGACGGCACCAGCCCCGGCACGCTGCCGCTGCGGCTGCCGCGGACCGACGTGGTGATATGGCTGCGCATGCCGCGTCTGCTCTGCCTCTCGCGCATCGTGCGGCGGCGGTGGCGGTATGCGGGGCAGAGCAGACCGGAGATGACGCCGGGCTGTCCCGAGAAGATCGACCTGCCTTTTCTGCGCTACGTGTGGAACTTCGAGCGCACGGAGTCTCCGGAGATCGAAGCGGCGCTGGCGCGGCACGGACCCGGCGTGCCGGTGATGACGCTGCGCCGGCCGGCCGACACGGCGGCGCTTGTCGCCAGCCTAGAACGACACGTATAGCGTCACCCATGCCGACTTTCGAAACGGTCCGCCGCGTCCGCCATTCCCCGGAAGAGATGTTCGCGCTGGTCGCGGACGTGGAGCGCTATCCGGAATTCGTGCCCATGTGCGAGCGGCTGACCGTGATGTCGCGGCGCGAGCGCGCCGGGGTGACGCTGCTCGTCGCCGAGATGACCGTGGGCTACAAGGCCATCAGCGAGACCTTCGTGAGCCAGGTGGTGCTGAAGCCGGCGCAGCGGCGCATCGACGTGAAATATGTGGAGGGGCCGTTCCGCTTTCTCGACAATCACTGGATATTCACCCCGGTGGAAGGCGGCGGCACCGACGTCGAGTTCTACATCAACTACGAGTTCAAGAGCCGCGTGCTCGGCGCCGTGATGGGCGCCATGTTCGACCGCGCCTTCCGCATGTTCGCCGAAGCCTTCGAGAAGCGCGCCGACGTGGTGTATGGCGAGCGCGCCGCCGGCGCCTGATCATCCGAAATTAACCGCGCGCGGCTAGCTTTCCCGCCATGCAGCCGGAAAAGGAGCGCGTGATGACCCTCGCCAGCGAGCAGTCGGAGACTGGCCGCGCCGCGCGGGGGCTGACCACGGCCGCCCTGCCGGTCTACGCGCTCACCCTTTTCCTCAGCGCCTTCCTGCTGTTCTCGGTGCAGCCCTTCTTCGCCAAGATGATCCTGCCGCGGCTGGGCGGCTCGCCCGCCGTGTGGTCGGTGGCGATGGTGTTCTTCCAGGGCATGCTGCTGGCGGGCTACGCCTATGCGCACCTGCTGACGCGCCATCTCAGCCTGCGCGCGGCCGCGACCGTGCACGCGGCGGTGCTGCTGCTCGCCTTCGTGGCGCTGCCGATCGCGATACCCGCCGGCTGGGAGCAGCCGCCGGAGACCGGCCAGAGCCTGTGGCTGCTGGGGCTGTTTGCGGTCGCGGTGGGGTTGCCGTTCTTCGCGGTGTCGGCCAACGGGCCGCTGCTGCAGGCCTGGTTTGCGCGGACCGGGCACCCGCACGCAGCCGATCCCTATTTCCTCTACGGCGCCAGCAATGTCGGCAGCTTCGCCTCGCTGATCCTCTACATCGTGCTGATCGAGCCGCTGTCGACCGTGCCGCAGCAGGCCAATCTGTGGACGCTGGGCTTCGCGGCGCTGGCCGTGCTGGTGCTCGGCTCGGCCGCGATCGCGCTGGCGAGCGGCAGCGCGGCGCGGCTGGAGCCGGCGGGCGCGCAGACGCGCGCCGCGACCCCGGTTGGACAGGCGCTGCGCTGGATGGGCCTCGGCTTCCTGCCATCCGGGCTGCTGGTGGCGGTGACCGCGCATATCTCGCTCGACATCGCGGCGGCACCCTTCCTGTGGGTGGTGCCGCTGGCGCTGTTCCTGCTGACCTTCGTGATCGTGTTCAGGCGCAACGCGCGCGTCGGCCCGCGGACCTTCGCCCGCGTCGTGCCGATGCTGGGCGCGATGACCATCGTGTCGATCTATGGCGGGGCGATCCTGCCGGTCTGGGCGAACCTGCTGGTGCAGCTGGTGTTCTTCTTCGTGGCCGCGCTGCATTGCCATGCGATGCTGTTTGCGATCCGTCCCGAGGCGGAGCGGCTGACCGGGTTCTACCTGTGGATGTCGCTGGGCGGCGTGCTGGGCGGGGCGTTCGCGTCGCTGGCGGCGCCGGTGCTGTTCGACTGGGTGGGCGAGTATGTGCTGCTGGTCGTCGCGGCGATGGCGGTGCGGCCGGGCTTCGCCGTCAACGGCGCCACCGCAGGGCGCGCCGCCGTGGCCGCAGCCGCGACCGTGGCGGCGCTGCTGGGGCTGCAGGCAGCGGGGCTGGTGCCGGCCGAGCGGCTGGCGCCGACCATCGCCATGCTGCTGATCGCGCTGGCGGCGGTGGCTGCGGTGGTGCAGGTCTTTTCGGCCAGGCTCTACACGCTGGCGCTGGCGGCGCTGGTGCCGGCGGCGTTCGTGCACGTCAATGCGAGCCCGGACCTGTTTCGCGAGCGATCCTTCTTCGGCATCGTGCGCGTGACCGAGGCGCTGGACGGGCGCTACCACCGCATGATGCACGGCTCGACGCTGCACGGGGCGATGGAGGTGGCGGACGCCGACGGCCGGCCGGTGGCCGGCAGGCCGGTGCCGCGGACCTATTACCACGAGAGCGGCGGCATGGCCGCCGCGCTGAAGGCGATGCAGGCGCGGCGCGGCGGAAGCGCCGGCCATGTCGGCGCCGTGGGGCTGGGCTCAGGCAGCATCATCTGCCATGCGGCGCCGGGCGAGGCCTGGACCTTCTACGAGATCGACCGCGCGGTGGTGGACGCGGCGCGCGACCCCGCGCTGTTCCGGTTCATGCCGGAGTGCGGGCCGCAGGTGCCGGTGGTGATCGGCGACGCGCGGCTGACGCTTGCGAAGGAGCCGGACGGGACGTTCGACTTCCTGCTGATCGACGCCTTCTCGTCGGACTCGATCCCCGCGCACCTGATGACGCGCGAGGCGGTGCGGCTCTATCGCGCCAAGCTCAAGCCCGACGGTATGCTCGTCTTCCACATCTCCAACCGCTACCTGGAACTGCAGAGCGTGCTGGCGGCGATCGCGGCGGAGGAGGGGCTGGCGATCCGCTCGGCGCTGACGCTGACCAGCGACGAGGATCGCGAGGAACGCTTCATCTTCTCCAACCATGTGGTGGCGATGGCGGCCGCGCCCGAGATGTTCGGGCAGCTGAACGAGGATCAGCGCTGGATCGAGCCGGCCGCGGGAGCGACGCAGCCCTGGACCGACGACTTCTCCAACATCTTCACGGCGCTGCTGCGGAAGCTGTAGCGGTCAGTCGCCGGCAAGCGCGGCGAGGCCCATTTCGAGCGCGGTCTGCACGCTCTGCCGGCGCACATAGTCGCGGCCGCGATTGTCGAAGAGGCGCTTTTCGGCGACAGGTTCCTTGCCGGCGAGCGCCAGGCCGAACCAGACCAGACCGACCGGCTTTTCCGCGCTGCCGCCATCGGGGCCGGCGATGCCGGTGACCGAGAGCGCGATCGAGGCGCGGGAATTGGCAAGCGCACCCGCCGCCATCTCCAGCGCCGTCTCGCGCGACACCGCGCCATGCAGGTCGAGTGTTTCGGTCCTGACGCCCAGCATGTCCTGCTTGGCCTCGTTGGAATAGGTGACGAAGCCGCGGTCGACCATGGACGAGGAACCCGGCAGGTCGGTGAGCAGCGCGATGATGAGCCCGCCGGTGCAGGATTCGGCGGTCGCGACAAGGATGCCCCTGGCCTTGCAGGCGTCGAGAAAACGTTCGGCGAGTTCGGCGGGCTGGGGCGTCATTCTGGCAGGACTCCCGGAAACACGACGGTTGCGGTGGCGATGGCTGCGATGCCTTCGCCGCGTCCTATGAAACCCAGTTTCTCGTTGGTGGTTGCCTTGACCGAGACGCGGCCGGCAGCGATGCCCAGCATGCGTGCCATGGCCTCGACCATGGCCGGTCGGTGCGGGCCGACCTTCGGCGCCTCGCAGATGAGCGTGACGTCGGCATTGGCGATGCGGCCGCCATGCCCGCGCACCAGGGCGGCGGCGTGCTCGACGAAGATGTGCGAGGCGGCGCCCTTCCATTGCGGGTCGGAAGGCGGGAAATGCGTGCCGATGTCGCCGGCGCCGCAGGTGGCGAGCAGCGCGTCGGTGAGCGCGTGCAGGCCGACATCGGCGTCGGAGTGGCCGGAAAGCTTGCGGTCATGCGCGATGCGCACGCCGCACAGCATGACGGCGTCGCCCGGCTCGAAAGAATGGACGTCGTAGCCATTGCCGGTGCGGACGTCCGGGAAGTGATGTCCGGAAAGGCGCTCGTCGGCCATGGCGATATCCCTTGCCCAGGTGAGTTTCACATTGTCGGGCGAACCCGGCACGATGCCGACGGCGAGGCCGGCATGCTCGGCGATGGCGCAATCGTCGGTGAAGTCGCTGCGGCCGGTGCGCGCGGCGGCCTCATGGGCGGCCAGGATCGGCGCGAAGGGAAACCCCTGCGGCGTCTGGGCAGCGAACAGGCCGGCGCGATCCACCGTGTCGGCGACATCGCCGGCGCTGCCGGCCCGCTTGAGCGTGTCGGCCACCGGCAGGGCCGGCAGGGCTCCGCGCAGGGGCGCGATGGCGCCGATCACGCGGTCGATGAGGGCCGCATCCACGAAGGGGCGCACGCCGTCATGGATGAGAACCGCCGCCGGCTCTCCTTCGCCGGCCAGCACGCGCAGCGCCGCAAGCGTCGATTGCTGGCGCGTCGCCCCGCCATGCACCGCCCGAATGCGGGCGGCAAGGCTGCCGGCGGCTGCGGCGAACATGGCTTCGTCGTCGGGGTGAATGGCGACCACGATGCGGCCCAGACGGGGGTGTGCGGCGAAGGCTTCGAGCGTGCGCCGGATCACCGGGCGACCGCCGACCTGACGGTACTGCTTGGGGCCTTCCGCCGACTGGCCGGCGCGCTCGCCGCGGCCCGCAGCCACGATCACCACCGCAATCTCGCCGTCAATTTCCTGCAAGGCCGATCCCGTCTCTTGTTGCGCCCCGACGAATAGGCGGGGCTCCGCCGAAACGCCAGTCCAGAAATCCCGCCGGGCGTGCGCGGCGATTACTTCGCAGTTGCACAAGGCCGGGAAACTGGCTAGTCATTGTGCACATTCAGGCATTGCCCGGTTTTTGTGCATGATCAATTCGCCCGCACTCAGCTCGCCTCTCGCGATCGGGCCTGTCGCCGTCTCCAACCGCGTCTTCCTTGCGCCGATGTCCGGCATCACCGACGAGCCGTTTCGCGCCCGCGCGGTGCGCCACGGGGCGGGGCTGGTGGTGTCGGAGATGGTTGCGAGCGGCGAACTCGCCAAGGGCCGCGCCAAGTCGACCGTCCGCATCCGCAGGCCGGACGTGCCGGTGCATGTGGTGCAGCTTGCCGGGCGCGAGGCGCGCTGGCTGGCCGAAGGCGCGCGCATCGCCGCGGGCGAGGGGGCCGATGTCATCGACATCAACATGGGCTGCCCGGCCAAGAAGGTGACGGGCGGCTATTGCGGCTCGGCGCTGATGCGCGAGCCGGATCACGCAATGTCGCTGATCGAGGCGGTGGTGGCAGCCGTCGATGTTCCGGTGACGGTGAAGATGCGGCTGGGTTGGGACGAGACCGCGCTGAACGCGCCCGACATCGCCCGCCGCGCGGAAGCGGCCGGCGTGCGCATGGTGACCGTGCACGGCCGCACGCGCTGCCAGTTCTACCAGGGACGCGCCGACTGGCGCGCCATCGCCCGCGTGAAGCAGGCGGTTTCCATTCCCGTGGTGGCCAATGGCGACGTTCAGAACCTCGCGGATGCGGCTGAAATCCTTGCGCAATCGGGCGCCGACGCGGTGATGGCAGGGCGCGCGCATTACGGCGCGCCATGGCTGGCCGGAGCGGTGGCCGCCGCCGCGCGCGGCGAAGCGGCGACGGGTGTGCCGGCCACGGCGGCCGAGCTGGGCGACTACGTGCTGGCCCACTATGAGGACATGCTGTCGCTCTATGGCGTGGCAAGCGGGCTGCGCCAGGCGCGCAAGCATCTCGGCTGGTATTTCGACCGCCATGCGCAAGGCGCGCCGGCGGAACTGCGGCGGGCGGCGATGACTGCGCTGGAGCCCGCCCAGGTAATGGCCGCGATCCGCGAAGCCTTCGACGCACATGCCGAGGCCCCCGCAGCCGCATCCGAACAGACGAGGAAAGCCGCTTGAACACCCTGGAAAAGACGGCCTCGCCGCCGATGGACGCCGCGCAGGTCGTGCTCAACGCCATCCAGCACCCGGTGATCATGGTCGGCCCGGACAATTTCATCATCTACGCCAATGCCGAGGCGGAGGACTTCTTCCGCTCCAGCGTGGCCGTGCTGGTGAAGAACCGGCTGGCGAAGTTCGTGCCGTTCGGCAGCCCGCTGCTCACCCTGGTCGACCAGGTGCGCGAGCGCCGCTCGCCCTTCAACGAATACCGCGTCGACATCTCTTCGCCGCGCATCGGCGCCGACAAGGTGGTGGACCTCTACGTGGCGCCGGTTTCGGAAATGCCCGGCTCGGTGGTGGTGATGTTCCAGGAACGCTCCATGGCCGACAAGATCGACCGCCAGATGACGCATCGCGGCGCGGCGCGCTCGGTGACCGGGCTGGCCGCCATGCTGGCGCACGAGATCAAGAACCCGCTGTCGGGCATACGCGGGGCGGCGCAGCTGCTGGAATCGGTGGTGGGGGACGAGGACCGGCCGCTGACGCGGCTGATCACCGACGAGACCGACCGCATCGTCTCGCTGGTGGACCGCATGGAGGTGTTCTCCGACGAGCGGCCGATCGACCGGATGCCGGTCAACATCCATGTGGTGCTCGACCATGTGAAGGCGATCGCGAAGAACGGCTTCGCCAGCCGCGTGAAGATCATCGAGGAGTACGACCCCTCGCTGCCGGCGGTGCTGGGCAATCGCGACCAACTGGTGCAGGTGTTCCTGAACCTGGTGAAGAACGCGGCCGAGGCGATCGGCCCCGACCAGAGCGGCGAGATCAAGCTTTCCACCGCCTTCCGCCCGGGCATAAGGCTGGCGGTGCCGGGCACGCAGGACCGCGTGTCTCTGCCGCTGGAATTTTGCGTGCACGACAATGGCGGCGGCGTGTCGGAAGACCTGCTGCCGATCCTGTTCGACCCGTTCATAACCACCAAGCCGAACGGTTCTGGCCTTGGTCTGGCGCTGGTCGCCAAGATCGTTGGCGAACATGGCGGCGTCATAGAATGCGATTCCTCGCCGCGCGGCACCACCTTCCGCATCCTGATGCCGGCCTGGAAGGGCGATTCCGAATCCGACGAGACGAGTGGAGACATGGCCGCATGAACCCGCGCGGAAACATACTCGTGGCGGATGACGACGCCGCCATCCGCACCGTGCTCAACCAGGCGCTTTCGCGCGTGGGACACGAAGTGCGGGTCACCTCCAACGCATCGACGCTGTGGCGCTGGGTATCGGCCGGCGAGGGCGACCTCGTCATCACCGACGTGGTGATGCCGGACGAAAACGCCTTCGACCTGTTGCCGCGCATCAAGAAGGCGCGGCCCGACCTGCCGGTCATCGTGATGAGCGCCCAAAACACCTTCATGACCGCGATCCGCGCGTCGGAGACGGGCGCCTACGAATACCTGCCCAAGCCCTTCGACCTCACCGAACTGCTGAACATCGTGAACCGCGCGCTGGCCGAGCCGCGCCGGGGGTTGAGTGAGCACCGTCCGGAGGACCAGCCGGAGACGATGCCGCTGGTGGGCCGCAGTCATGCCATGCAGGACATCTACCGCATGCTGGCGCGCATGATGCAGACCGACCTGACGGTGATGATCTCGGGCGAGAGCGGCACCGGCAAGGAGCTGGTGGCGCGCGCCTTGCACGAATACGGCCGCCGCCGCAACGGGCCGTTCGTGGCCATCAACATGGCCGCGATCCCGCGCGACCTGATCGAGAGCGAGCTGTTCGGCCACGAGAAGGGCGCCTTCACCGGCGCGCAGAACCGCTCGTCCGGCCGCTTCGAGCAGGCCGAGGGCGGCACGCTGTTCCTCGACGAGATCGGCGACATGCCGATGGAGGCGCAGACGCGGCTGCTGCGCGTGCTGCAGCAGGGCGAATACACGACCGTCGGCGGGCGCACGCCGATCAAGACCGACGTGCGCATCGTGGCGGCGACCAACAAGGACCTGCGCACGCTCATCAACCAGGGGCTTTTCCGCGAAGACCTGTTCTACCGCCTCAACGTCGTGCCGCTGCGGCTGCCGCCGCTACGCGAGCGCGCCGAGGACATTCCTGACCTCGTGCGCCACTTCTTCAAGCAGGCGGAGAAGGAAGGGCTGCAGGTGAAGCGCATCTCGCCCGCCGCCTACGATGCGATGAAGCGCTATCAGTGGCCGGGCAATGTGCGCGAGCTGGAGAACCTGGTGCGCAGGCTGGCTGCGCTCTACCCGCAGGACGAGATCGGACAGGAGATCATCGAGGCCGAGCTGCGCACCACCGGTGCGCCGGCACCCGCCGGCGGCGGCGTGGGCGGTCTGCCCGACGACCTCGCCATCGGCCAGGCGGTGGAGCACTATCTGCAGCGATATTTCGCAGGCTTCGGCGCCGAACTGCCGCCGCCCGGCCTCTACCAGCGCATCCTGGCCGAGGTGGAATATCCCCTGGTGCTGGCATCGATGACGGCGACGCGCGGCAACCAGATCCGCGCGGCAGAGCTGCTCGGCCTCAACCGCAACACGCTGCGCAAGAAGATCCGCGAGCTGGGCGTCAACGTCTATCGCGCCTCGCGCCAGTAGGGGCGGGGATATCGGCCCGGCCTACTCCGCGTCGGGCTGGCGCGCGGGCGCGGCATCGGCGAAGGCCGGGAGCTCCATGCAGGCGTCGCGGATGCGCGCGATCGTCGGGTAGGGCGACATGTCGACGTTGAAGCGGGAGTTGTTGGCCACCTGCGCCACCAGGCAGATGTCGGCCATTCCGGGCGCATGGCCGTGGCAGAAGGTGCCGGTGTCCGGGTTTTCGGCCAGCATGCGCTCCAGCGGGCGGAACGTCTCGTTGACCCAGTGGCGGAACCAGTCGGCGATCTCGGTGTCGTCGGCGCCGTAGCGCGATCGCAGCGCGTTGAGCACGCGCAGATTGTTCACCGGGTGGATGTCGCACGCGATCATCTGCGAGAGCATGCGCACGCGCGCGCGGCCCCTGGCGTCGGCCGGCAGCAGCGGCGGCTGCGGCGTGGTCTCGTCCAGATATTCCATGATCGCCAGCGACTGCGAAAGCACAGTGCCGTCCTCCAGCACCAGCGCCGGCACCAGCCCCTGCGGGTTGATCGCGAGATAGGTTTCGGCGCGATGCCCGCCGTGGCGCAGATGATGCGCGACGTATTCGTAGGGCAGGCCCTTCATGGCGAGCGCGATGCGCACCCGGTAGGAGGTGGAAGAGCGGAAATAATTGTGCAGGACGAGCTTGCTCAACCCGCCGCTCTCCCGCCGATGGTGATGGAGATGGCGCCGATGCCGTCGATGCCACCTTCCACGCGGTCGCCGGGCTGGAGCGCGCCGACGCCGGCCGGCGTGCCGGTGAAGATGAGGTCGCCGGGCCTGAGCTCGACCGAGGCGCTGGCGATCGCCACGATGTCGGCCACCGGCCAGACCATGTCGGCGAGGTCGCCCTTCTGGCGCGGCTGGCCGTTGACGGAAAGCCAGATGCGGCCGGCGGTGGGCGCCGGCGCCCGGGCGGCGGGCAGCAGCGGGCCGCAGGGCGCCGACTGGTCAAAACCCTTGCTCCAGTCCCACGGGCGGCCGGCCTTCTTGGCGGCGTCCTGCAGGTCGCGCCGGGTGAGGTCGATGCCGACGCCGTAACCCCAGACGTGATCGAGCGCGCTGGCGGCGGCGATGTCGCGTCCGCCCCTGCCGATGGCGACAACCAACTCGATCTCGTGGTGCAGATTGCGGGTGAGCGGCGGGTAGGGGATGACGCTGCCGCTGTCGGCCACGGCGTCAGCCGGCTTGGTGAAGAAGAAGGGCGGCTCGCGCTCGGGATCGCCGCCCATCTCGCGCGAGTGCTCCGCATAGTTGCGGCCGACGCAGAAGACGCGGCGCACCGGAAAGCGGCTGTCGCTGCCGGCGATCGCGACGGTTGCCACGGGCGGCGCGTCAAAGGCCAGACTGGGCATCATGTCTCCCATGTGGTGCGGGTCTATTTCTTGAGGTCGGCCAGATCGGCGAGCATGCCGAGCAGGAGGTCGATCCGCTGGGCGCCGAACTGCTCGACGAACTCGGCATAGCCGGTCGAGCCTTCATGGGTGAGGATGGCCAGCAGCTCGATGCCCCTGGGCGTAAGCGACAGCAGCAGGCGGCGGCGGTCGCCGGGGTCGACGCGGCGGGCGACGAGGCCGCGATCCTCGAGCAGCTTGAGCATGCGGGTGAGGCTCGGCGCGAGGATGCAGGCGCGCTCGCAGACCTCGCGCGCTTCCAGCACATCGACTTCGCCGAGCACGCGGATCACCCGCCACTGCTGCTCGGTGAGGTCGTGCCTGGCGAGATGCGGGCGGAAGCGCGACATAACCGCTTCGCGGGCGCGCAGCAGCATGATGGGTACCGAGCGGCGCGTGTCGCGCGGCAGCAGCAAATCTTCGGGCAGGCTGCCGAAGTGATGGTTCTGGGCCGTCATCGCGGCAGTCTCCCCGAATTGGCGCGGGCGCGGCGCGCCGTCAGTCGCCGTATGGCACCCAAACGTTCTTCACCTCGACCGATCGCCGCAGCATCGGCGCCAGCGCACCCTGGCCGGCCATCCAGTCGACCGCGCGGCCATTGCTGGTCCAGACCCGCTTCAGGTTTCCGGTCGAGTCGACCTCGACCGCCTTGCACAGATCGGCCTCGGCGACGCACCACAGGCCGTCGAGGTCGTCGTGCCTGGCCATGACCTTGGCGAGTTCGGCGCGCTTGCCGGTGACGATGTTGACGGCGCCGGCCGGGATGTCGGACGTCTCCATGACCTGGTAGAGGTCGGTGGCGAGCAGCGGCCAGCGCTGCGACGGCACCGCCACCACGGCATTGCCCATGGCGAGCGCGGGCGCGAGCATCGCGACGAGGCCGAACAGCGGCTCGGCGTCGGGCGCCACGATGCCGATGACGCCCACCGGCTCGTTGAGCGCGATGGCGATCGAGCGGGCAGGGGGCTGATGCACGGCGCCCTCGAACTTGTCGGCCATGCCGCCAGCCTCGAACAGGCGCTCGACCGAAGCGTCGACCTCGGCCCGCGCGGCCCGGCCGGAAACGCCGGTGAGGCGGGCGAGGCGGGCCGCCATCTCGTCGGCGCGGGCCGACAGGTTCTCGGCGAAGAAATAGAGCACCTGGGAGCGGTTGTAGGCCGTGGCCTCCGGCCAAGCCTTGCAGGCGCGCGCGGCCGACACGGCGTCGCGTATGTCCTTGCGGTTGCCGAGGCCCGCTTCGCCGGCGAGGCGTCCTTTGGCGTCGGCCACGGGCATGGCGTAGTTGCCGTCGGGCCGCACCTGCTTGCCGCCGATGAAGAGCTTTGGCGTGCGGTCGATGAAGTCCGCCTCGACCGGCTCGATCTCGGCAGGAGCCGCGATGGCTTTCAGCGCCGCAGCCGGCTTCGCCTTCAGCGAAAGATACTCGAACATGCCCTCGCGTCCGCCCTCGCGGCCGAAGCCGCTTTCGCGATAGCCGCCGAAGCCGGCGGACGCGTCGAACATGTTGGTGCCGTTGATCCACACCACGCCGGCCTTGAGCTGCGGTGCGACGTGCAGCGCGCGGTTGACGTTCTCGCTCCACACGCTGGCCGCGAGTCCGTAGCGCGTGTTGTTGGCGAGCTCGACCGCTTCGGGCTGGTCGCGGAAGGTCATGGCGGCGAGCACCGGGCCGAACACCTCCTCCTGCGCCAGCACGTTGGCCGGCGCGACCTCCATGGCGAGTGTGGGCAGGAAGTAGTGGCCCGCCGCCGGCAGCTCCAGCTGCGGCTGCCAGCATATGGCGCCCTGCTTCGCGCCCTCGCTGACGAGGCTGCCGACGCGGTCGAGCTGGCTGGTGTCGACCAGCGGTCCGATGTCGGTGTTCTTGTCGAGCGGGTCGCCGACGCGCAGCCGGCTCATGCGCTGCTTCACCTTGTCGTAGAAGGCGTCGGCGATGCCCTCCTGCACCAGCAGCCGCGAGCCGGCGCAGCAGACCTGGCCCTGGTTGAACCAGATGCCGTCGACCAGTCCCTCGACCGCCGAGTCGATGTCGGCGTCCTCGAAGACGATGAAGGGGGACTTGCCGCCCAGCTCCAGCGACAGCTTCTTGCCCGAGCCGGCCGTGGCGGCGCGGATGATCTTGCCGACTTCCGACGAGCCGGTGAAGGCGATCTTGTCGATGTCGGGATGGTTGACGATGGCGGCGCCCGCCTCGGGGCCGCCATGCACGATGTTGACGACGCCTTTGGGCACACCGGCGCGCTCGCAGATCTCGGCGAACAGGATGGCGGTGAGCGGCGTGAACTCGGCCGGCTTGAGCACCACCGTGCAGCCCGCCGCAAGTGCCGGCGCTATCTTCCAGGCCAGCATCAGCAGCGGAAAATTCCACGGGATGATCTGGCCCGCGACGCCGACGCCCTTGTGGTCCGGGAACTCGGCATCCAGCCGCTGCGCCCAGCCGGCGTGGTATATGAAATGGCGCACGGCGAGCGGCACGTCGATGTCGCGGCTCTCGCGGATCGGCTTGCCATTGTCGATCGATTCCAGCACCGCGAAGAGGCGGCCGTGCCGCTGCATGGCGCGGCCGATGGCGTAGAGCACGCGGGCGCGCGCGTAGCCGCCGGCGGCCTGCCATTTGGGCAGCGCCTTGCGCGCTGCGGCGACCGCGTCATCGATGTCGGCGGAGCCTGCTTCCGAGATTTTCGCCAGCGGCTTGCCGGTGGACGGCTCGCTGACGCCGAAGGTCTTGCCCGATTTCGCGGCGCGCCATGTGCCGCCGATGAACAGCGCATGATCGAGCTTGCGCGACTTGAGCCAGGCATCGGCCTCGCCGCGCGATTCGGGCGCGGGCGCGTATTCCATCGCCTCGTATCTCTGCAGGATGTTCACGTTCAAGGGCTCCGAGAGGATCACGCCATCGCGTGGCGGTAGTTGGCCGAATAATGGTCGGTGAGGAAATGCTCGAGCTGCCGCTCGATGTCGGTCAGCAGGCTGGACGCGCCAAAGCGGAACAGGTCGGGCTCCAGCCAGCGGCGGCCGAGCTCTTCCTTCATCAGCACCAGCCAGTCGAGCGAGGCCTTGGCGGTGGAGATGCCGCCGGCGGGCTTGAAGCCGACCATGTAGCCGGTGCGTTCGTGGTAGGCGCGGATGGAGCGCACCATGGCGAGGCCGACCGGCAGCGTGGCGTTGACGCTTTCCTTGCCGGTGGAGGTTTTTACGAAATCGGCGCCGGCCATCATCGATACCATGGAGGCAAGCGTGACGTTGCGCAGGGTTGCGAGGTCGCCGGTTCCGAGGATCACCTTCAGATGCGCCTCGCCGCAGGCTTCGCGGAAGGCGGCGACTTCGTCATAGAGCTCCTGCCACTGCGCGCCGAAGACGAGGCCGCGCGGGATGACGACGTCGATCTCGTCGGCGCCGTCGGCGACGGAGGCCCTGATCTCGGCGATGCGGGTGGAAAGAGGCGCAAGCCCGTGCGGGAATGCGGTGGACACGGCGGCGACGTGGATGCCGGTTCCGCGCAACTCCTTCACCGCGGTCGCCACAAAGGGATGGTAGACGCACACCGCGGCGGGGCGGATGGCATGGCCGGCGATGCCGAGCCTTTCAGCGATGTCGGCCCGCAGCGGGTTCTTCGCCTTGGCGCAGAGACGGCGCACGCGCTCGTCGGTGTCGTTGGAGTTGAGCGTGGTGAGGTCCATCAGCGCGATGGACCGCAGCAGCCAGGCCGCCTGGTTCTCGCCCTTGATCGACCGCCGCTTGGTCAGCGTGCCGACCCGCCGCTCCAGCGCCGAGCGGTTGACCTGGCGCATGGCGTCGAGCCAGCCCATGTCGAGATCCATGCCGGGATTGCGCGCGAGCGCGCCGACCGACGCCGCCTGCTCGCTGGCCGCGCGCGCCATCGCGCCGGGGAGCGGGTGCACGCTGGCGCTGCCTGTGGACTGCTGTGGCTTGGTGCTCATACGCAAACCTGAACTGGTTGACTGGCCCGCGACCTGCGGGCGCCCCGAAAGGGGCTTCAGGCTCGGGTTTTCCGGGCCGGCATTATTCCACGGTTCGGACCGGCGGCACAAGCCGCGGGCACCCGCACTTGACAGGCGCACCCCTTTGGCCGACGACGCCGCGCGGAGCGCGCCGAGGGAAGCTGCCGGGGAAGACGATGAGCCAGGGCATCGAAAAGGTGGTGATCGTGGGCGCGGGGCACGCGGGCGTGGAAACGGCTGCGGCGTTGCGCCAGAACGGTTTCGCAGGCTCGATCCAGCTCGTTTCGGACGACCCGGACCTGCCCTACCAGCGGCCGCCGCTTTCCAAGGAATACATCAAGCGCCCCGGCAGCGCGCTGGTTCTGAAGCCGGCGCAGTTTTACGCCGACAACAGTGTGGAGCTGCTGCTGGGCGAGCGCGCGGCGTCGATCGACCGCGAGGCGCGGCGGGTGGTGCTGGAGGGCGGCGGCGCGCTGCCCTATGACCACCTGGTGCTGGCCACCGGCGCGCGCAACCGCAGGCCGCCCGTGCCCGGGCTCGACCACCACGACGCGATAGAGCTGCGCACGCTGGCCGACGCCAACAAGATCGTGGGCGTGATCGGCGGCTGGAAGCATGTCTGCGTCATCGGCGGCGGCTTCATCGGGCTGGAGGCGGCGGGCCTGCTGGCGACGATGGGCATCGCCGTCGACGTGGTGGAGATGGCGCCGCGCCTGATGCAGCGCGCCGTGTCGCCCGCCGTGTCGGCCTGGTTCGCCGACTTCCATCGGACGCATGGCGTCGGGCTGCACCTTGGCACCACGGTTTCCGCGCTGGAGCATGGCACGAAGGCCTCGCGCGTGCTGCTGGGCGACGGGGGGCGGATCGAGGCGGACGCGGTGATACTGGCGGCCGGCGTGGTGCCGAACAGCGAGCTTGCCGCAGCCGCCGGCCTGAAGGTCGAGAACGGCGTCGTGGTGGACGAATTCCTGGTCACGTCGGACCCGGCGATTTCGGCCGTGGGCGACGTCGCCTGCTATCCCAGCCGGCATCTGCCCGGCATGACGCGGCTGGAATCGGTGCAGAACGCGACCGACCAGGGCAGGGCGGTCGCGGCACGGCTGATGGGCCAGGCGAAACCCTATGACGCGCTGCCGTGGTTCTGGTCGATCCAGGGCGAGGCGCGGCTGCAGATCGCCGGGCTGGCGAGGCCTGGGCTGAGCGAAGTGATGCGCGGCGACCCCGCATCGGGAAAATTCTCGGTCTTCCTCTTCGACGGCGACAGGCTGGCGGCGGTGGAATCGGTCAACGCCGCAGGCGACCACATGGCCGCGCGGCGGCTGATCGCGGCGGGGACGACGGTCGACCCGGATGTGGCGGCGGACCCGGCGGCGGACCTGAAAAGCCTGATCAGGGCCTGAACCGTTCAGGAAGTGGATTCGGTCGTCACGAAGCTCTCGCGGGCGGAGATGGCCTGCCACCAGTCGCGCATGGATGGAGCAGCCTCCAGCATCGAGGCGCCTTCGGGTGCCTTGATGAAATAGGCGAAGATCGGCGCTGCGTGCAGGTCGGCGAGCGTGAGCTGGTCGCCCAGCAGCCAGGGGCCGGGAGCCTTCAGGGCGGCCAGCGTGTCGATGCAGGTGCGGGCGACGGGGATCGCCGCGGCGATCCTCGCTTCGTCGCTCGCATGGCCGGCTCGCGGCCGGGAGACGCGCTCGACATAGATGTCCCAGACCATGGCGCGATATGCATAGGCGTCGAGCAGCCCGACGATCTGGTTCATCACGGCGCGCCGTGCGGCGTCCGCCGGCTGCAGGGCAGGACCGGCGAAGGCGTCATCCACGTAGCGCGAGATCGCCGCCGTTTCGAACAGGCGCAGGCCGTCATGCTCGAAGGCGGGGATGCGCCCGAACGGGTGCAACTCGCGATACCATTCGGGAATGCCGCCGGGCGCGAAGACGTCGACCGGCACGAGCTCGTGGTCGACGCCCTTTTCGGCAAGAGTCATCCGCGCGATGCGGACGTAGACGCTGTAGTCGGCGCCGTAGAGGCGAACGGTCATCGTTCGCCCCTTTTCGCGCTCAGCCCATCGCCTTCTGGAGGTTCTCGTCGACCTTGTCGAGGAAGCCGGTGGTTGACAGCCAGGGCTGGTCGGGGCCGATCAGCAGCGACAGATCCTTGGTCATGTAGCCGGCCTCGACCGTGTCGATGCAGACGCGCTCGAGCGTCTCGGCGAACCTCTTCAGCTCGGCGTTGTCATCGAGCTTGGCGCGGTGTGCGAGGCCGCGCGTCCAGGCGAAGATCGACGCGATCGAGTTGGTCGACGTCTCCTCGCCCTTCTGGTGCTGGCGGTAATGCCGCGTCACGGTGCCGTGCGCGGCCTCGGCCTCGACGGTCTTGCCGTCCGGCGTCATCAGCACCGAGGTCATCAGGCCGAGCGAGCCGAAGCCCTGCGCCACGATGTCGGACTGCACGTCGCCGTCATAGTTCTTGCAGGCCCAGACATAGCCGCCGGACCATTTCAGCGAGGCGGCCACCATGTCGTCGATCAAGCGGTGCTCGTAGGTGAGCTTGCGCTTCTTGAACTCCTCGGCGAACTCGGCGTCGAACACCTCCTGGAAGATGTCCTTGAAGCGGCCGTCATAGGCCTTGAGGATGGTGTTCTTGGTCGACAGGTAGACCGGGTAGTTGCGGATCAGGCCGTAGTTGAACGAGGCGCGGGCGAAGTCCTTGATCGACTCGTCGAGGTTGTACATCGCCATCGCAACGCCGGAGCCGGGAGCGTCGAACACCTCATGCTCGATGACCTGGCCGTCCTCGCCGACGAACTTGATGGTCAGCTTGCCCTTGCCGGGGAAGCGGAAGTCGGTCGCACGGTACTGGTCGCCGAAGGCGTGGCGGCCGACGACGATCGGCTTGGTCCAGCCGGGCACCAGGCGCGGCACGTTCTTCATGATGATGGGCTCGCGGAAGATCACGCCGCCGAGGATGTTGCGGATGGTGCCGTTGGGCGACTTCCACATCTTCTTGAGCTTGAATTCCTCGACGCGCGCCTCGTCGGGCGTGATGGTGGCGCACTTCACGCCGACGCCGAATTCCTTGATGGCGTTGGCCGCGTCGATGGTCACCTGGTCGTTGGTCTGGTCGCGATATTCGACCGACAGGTCGTAGTAGCGGAGATCGAGGTCGAGATAGGGGTGGATCAGCTTGTCCTTGATGAGCTGCCAGATGATGCGGGTCATCTCGTCGCCGTCGAGCTCGACGACGGGATTTGCCACCTTGATCTTCGCCATGTGTAATGCCTCGTTCGGGAATGACGGGGCCGGCGCCCCGGTCGTGGGTGTCTGGAAATGCGGCCCCTATAACACTGTCGGCCGGGAAGGCAAAGCAATGCCTTGGGCTGAAACGGGGCAGGAGGAAAACGCGTGGACGATGGCGATTTCCGCTTCGGCGAGGTGACGAACGGCGCGGTTGCTATCCGCTACGCGGCGGCCGGCGACGAGGCGGCGCCGCTGCTGCTGATGCTGCACGGATTTCCCGAATACTGGGCGGCGTGGACGCAGGTGATGGGGCCGCTCGCAGACCGGTTTCACGTGGTGGCGCCCGACCAGCGCGGCTACAACCTTTCCTCGAAGCCGCAGGGCGTGGAGGCCTATCGGGCGCGTCACCTTGCCGCCGACGTCGCGGCGCTGGCGGACGCGCTGTCGCCCGGCCGTCCCTTCGTGCTCGCCGGCCATGACTGGGGCGCCTCGGTCGCCTATGCCTACGCCTTCGCGCATCCCGACCGGCTCTCGCATCTGGTGATCGCCAACGGCGTGCACCCGATATGCTTCCAGCGGGCGATCTTCGTGGACGCGGCGCAGCGCCAGGCGAGCCAGTACATCAACAGGCTGAAGGCGGCGGATGCCGAGCAGCGCCTGTCGGAAGACAATTACCGCCGCCTGCTGCGCATGATCGCCGGCTTCTCGCGCGCCGACTGGATGAGCCAGGCGGAGGCGGATGAATATCGGCAGGCCTGGAGCCGGCCGGGCGCGCTGACGGCGATGCTGAACTGGTACCGTGCCTCGCCGGTGATCGTGCCGGAGCCGGGCGCGCCGGCTCCGCATTCGCCGCTGCTCGACCTGCCGGCGCAGCAGATGACGGTCGGGATGCCGCACCTGCTGGTGTGGGGCGAAGCCGACGAGGCGCTGCGGCCCGTGTGCTTCGAGGAACTGGGCCGCTATGCCCCGCAGCTGACCGTCGCCAGGATCGAGGACGCCGGACACTGGATCCTGCACGAGCGGCCGCGGGAGGTGGCGGCCGCCATCCGCGCATTCTGCGCCTGAGGCGGGGATCAGCCGCGCGCCTTCGGCTTCGACCTTGCCGGCTTCTTCTCCTTGGGCGGCATGGGCCCGACGATGGCCATGCTGGTCGATATCCAGTCCTTCAGGGTCGAATCGTCCAGCACCGCGGCATCGACATTGACGAAACCCTTCATCTGCCGGCCCGGCGACATCTGCAGCCGCCCGGCGCCGGGGCGCTGCATCGCCGCTTCGTGGCCCTCGGCGCCGACGCGCGCCAGCAGGTCGCCGTTCTTCATCGTCGCGACCAGCATGTTGCCGTGCAGCAGGAAGCACAGCCCGCCCATCATGCGGATCTCGCTCAGGCCGGGCATGCCGCCGATCTCGGCGCGGATTCTGTCGGCTAGCTCGGCGGCTGGACTTGTCATCGGCGCAACCTTCTCACGGGCGGGCGAATATGCCATTGAGGCGGCCTCCCAGCAACGAGGACAGCCGCGCCGACATGGCCGCTCCTGACATATCCAGCGAAGACAAGGCAGGCGGACCGGCCATCATCCTGGTCGAGCCGCAGCTCGGCGAAAACATCGGCATGGTTGCGCGGGCGATGGCCAATTTCGGGCTGAAGGACCTGCGCCTGGTGAACCCGCGCGACGGCTGGCCGAACGAGAAGGCCATCGCGACGGCCAGCAAGGCCGATCATGTGATCAACGCGACGCAGGTTTTCGACAGGCTGGACCATGCGATCGCCGACCTGAACTTCCTGTTCGCGACGACGGCGCGCCAGCGCGACGGCTTCAAGGAAGTGCGCAGCCCGGTCGAGGCGGGGCGCGACATGCGCAGGCGCACGGTGGCCGGACAGAAGACCGGCATCCTGTTCGGGCGCGAGCGCTTCGGCCTCTACAATGACGAAATCGCGCTGTCCGATGAGATCGTGACCTTTCCAGTCGATCCCGCCTTTGCATCGCTCAACATCGCGCAGGCCGTGCTGCTGATGTCGTATGAGTGGATGAAGTCGGGGCTGGAGCGCGAGGAGCAGACCGCGTTCTCCGGGCCGGAGTTTCCGCCGGCGCCGAAGGACCAGCTGCTGGGCCTGCTGAAACACCTGGAGCAGGCGCTCGACGCGCGCGGCTATTTCCGGCCGGCGCCGAAGAAGCCCAAGATGGTGGACAATCTCTACGCCGTGCTGACCCGGCCGGCCTTCACCGAGGCCGAGATCAAGGTGCTGCGCGGCGTCGTCGTGTCGCTGGACTACTACTCGCCGAAGGAGCCGCGCGGCGCCGGATATCCGGACCGCAAGGCGGAGGCGGACGGGAAGGCCGGTTCGCCGCAGGGCGAGGACGGGGAGAGCGCGTGAGCAGGGGGCCGATCCTCGTCTTCGATTCGGGCGTGGGCGGGCTGACGGTGCTGCGCGAGGCGCGCGTGCTGATGCCCGAGCGGCGCTTCGTCTATGTCGCCGATGATGCCGGCTTTCCCTATGGCGAATGGGAGGAGCGCGCGCTGAGCGAGCGCGTCGTCAGCCTGTTCGGCGCGCTGCTGGAGCGGCACCGACCGGAGATCGCGGTGATCGCCTGCAACACGGCCTCGACCATCGCGCTGGCCGACCTGCGCGCAGCCTTTCCCGGCATGCCTTTCGTGGGCACGGTGCCGGCGATCAAGCCGGCCGCCGAGCGCACGCGTTCCGGGCTGGTGTCGGTGCTGGGCACGCCGGGCACGGTGGCGCGGCAATATACACGCGACCTGATCGCTTCATGGGCGACGCGGTGCCATGTGCGGCTGGTGGGCAGCGGGCGGCTGGCGGCGCTGGCCGAGACCTACATGCGCGACGGCTTCGTGGACGAGGAAGCGGTGCGGGCCGAAATCGCGCCGTGCTTCATCGAGCAGGACGGACGGCGAACGGACATCGTGGTGCTGGCGTGCACGCACTATCCCTTCCTGGTGAACCGCATGCGCAAGACGGCGCCCTGGCCGGTCGACTGGATCGACCCGTCGGAGGCGATCGCCCGGCGCGTGCTGTCGCTGGCAGGCCCGGCCGCCCAGGCCGATGCAGTGTGCGAGGAGCCCGACCGGCCGGACCTGGCGTTGTTCACCTCGGGCAGGCCGGATTTCGCCAGCCGGCGGCTGATGCAGGGTTTCGGACTGACGGTGGCGGCGTAGCGGGGCGCGGGAACATGCGCGGCCCGGCGCGTGTTTGGATCGGGGAAAACGCAAGGAGACCCGACCATGCCCGCCAAATCCAAAGCGCAGCAGAAGGCTGCCGGCGCCGCCCTTTCCGCGAAGCGGGGCGACGCGAGCAAATCCAGCCTGAAGGGCGCCTCGAAAGAGATGTACGAATCCATGAGCGAGAAGCAGCTGGAAGAGTTTGCGGAGACGAAGCGCAAGGGCAAGCCCGAGCACGTGTCGAAGTCTAAGCACTGAGTACGGGGCACTGAGTACGGGGCACTCTGAGTCCCGGGGCGACCAGCCCCTAGCCGGGCGCGCCCAGCCCCCGCGGGCCGCGTAGCGCCTGCGACAAGCGGCGGCCGGACGGTTCCTCATTGACATGAGGCCGGCTTTCCCCTAGTTCCCCGCCAGAGCCGGACAGCGATGTCCGGTTCTTTGTTTTGACGTGTCCCGTGGATTTTTCCGCAAAGCGTGCGTGGAAAATCCTGTCAGGCCTCGAAAAAGGAGGCCAGAGGAGGGCGCGTTTCCTTCGCCCGATACGTGAAGTATCGGGTGCAACCTTTTGAAGGGAAATGCGATGAGCAAGCGCGAATCCGCGAAGTACAAGATCGATCGCCGCATGGGCGAGAACATCTGGGGCCGCCCGAAGTCCCCGGTGAACAAGCGTGAATACGGCCCCGGCCAGCACGGCCAGCGCCGCAAGGGCAAGATGTCCGACTTCGGCCTGCAGCTGCGCGCGAAGCAGAAGCTGAAGGGCTACTACGGCGACATCTCCGAAAAGCAGTTCCGCAAGACCTACGAAGAGGCGAACCGCCGCAAGGGCGACACGCCGGAGAACCTGATCGCGCTGCTGGAGTCGCGGCTCGACGCCGTGGTCTATCGCGCCAAGTTCGTGCCGACGATCTTCGCCGCGCGCCAGTTCGTCAACCACGGCCATGTCAACGTGAACGGCGTCCGCACGAACATCGGTTCGTATCGCTGCAAGCCGGGCGACGTGATCGAGGTGCGCGAGAAGTCGAAGCAGCTCGTGATCGTGCTGGAATCGGTGCAGCTCGCCGAGCGCGACGTGCCGGACTACATCGACGCCGATCACAACAAGATGGTCGCGACCTTCAACCGCCTGCCGGGCCTGTCGGATGTGCCGTATCCGGTGCAGATGGAGCCCAATCTCGTGGTCGAGTTCTACTCGCGCTAAGATCGCGGTCAAAACGCTGCCCCGGCGGTCGCCTGGCAGCGTTTTCTCCGCTTCCGGTGCTCACGAACCATATATTCGCTGCGCTCCGGTTCTCGAAAACGCAGCCATTCGACTCTCCGAGGGCAGGTTTTCATCCGCGATTTTCATATCAGGCCGCGCATCGCGCGGCCTTTTTCTTTGCGCGCGCGGGGGCTATGGAGAGCCATGAACGTCCATTCTCCCATCGCGACGGAAGAACTGCCGGAGGCGGCGGGCGCCTGCCATCCGATGTTTCGCACGGCGCCCTCGTCGGTGGAGTTCAACAAGCTGCGCAAGCGGCTGCTGCGGCAGGCGCGCGAGACGATCGAGGCCTACGGCATGGCGCGCCCGGGCGAGCGCTGGCTGGTGGCGCTTTCGGGCGGCAAGGATTCCTACGGACTGCTGGCGATCCTGCTCGACCTGAAATGGCGCGGCCTGCTGCCGGTGGAACTGCTGGCGTGCAACCTCGACCAGGGGCAGCCGAACTTCCCGAAAAACGTCCTGCCTGATTTCCTGACCGCCAACGGCGTGGCGCACCGCATCGAATATCGCGACACCTATTCGATCGTGACCGAGAAGGTGCCGGAAGGGCGCACCTATTGCTCGCTCTGCTCGCGGCTGCGGCGGGGCAACCTCTACCGCATCGCCAAGGAGGAGGGGTGCGCCGCGCTGGTTCTGGGCCACCATCGCGAGGACGTGCTGGAAACCTTCTTCATGAACCTGTTCCACGGCGGGCGGCTGGCGGCGATGCCGCCAAAGCTGCTCAATGACGAGGGCGACGTGACGGTGCTCCGGCCGCTGGCTTTCTGCGCCGAGGCCGACCTTGCGAAATTTGCCGAGGCGATGGCCTTTCCGATCATCCCCTGCGACCTGTGCGGCAGCCAGGACGGCCTGCAGCGCAACGCCATGAAGGCGATGCTGGACGAGCAGGAGCGCAGGATGCCGGGGCGCAAGGACACCATGATCCGGGCGCTGGCCAATGTGCGGCCCTCGCACCTGCTGGACAGGGCGCTGTTCGATTTTGCCGGGCTGACGCCCGGTCCTGCCGGAAACAATCATGAAGCTTGAAGACAGCGACGTCGAGTGGCTCGCCGGCATGCTTGCCGCGGTTGCCGCGCAGGAGATCATGCCGCGGTTCCGCCGCCTCGGGGAGGGCGACATACGGCGCAAGACATCCGCGGCGGACCTGGTGACCGAGGCGGACGAGCGCGCCGAAAAGGCGATCACGCGCGAGCTCGCGGCCCGCTTTCCCGGCGCGCTGGTGGTGGGCGAGGAGGCATGCAGCGCCGACGGGCGCGTGATGCAGGGCCTGCATGAGGCAGAGCTGGCCTTCGTGGTCGACCCGGTCGACGGCACCTTCAACTTCGCGTCGGGCGTGCCGCTGTTTGGCGTGATGCTGGCGGTGGTGGCCGCGGGCGAGACGGTGGCCGGCATCATCCACGACCCCGTGGGCGGGGACTGGACCATGGCATCGCGCGGGGCGGGGGCATGGCTGCGCCACAAGGACGGATCGCTGCAGCGCCTGAAGGTGGCCGATCCGGCGCCGGTGGCGCAGATGACGGGCTCGATATCGTGGGCGTTCATGGACGAGCCGCTGCGCTCGACCCTGGCGCGCAACCATGCGAAATGCCTCTCGCATTTCGGCTATCGCTGCGCGGCGCACGAATACCGGCTGCTGGCTTCCGGCCACGCGCATTTCGTCGTCTACAACAAGCTGATGCCGTGGGACCATCTGGCCGGCGCGCTGCTGCACGCGGAAGCGGGCGGCCATTCCGCCCGCTTCGACGGCAGCGAATACCGCCCGGAACATGTCGATGGCGGGCTGCTGGTGGCGCCCGACCGCGACAGCTGGAACGAGCTCCGCGGCGCGCTGTGGGAAGCGTGAGCTAGCGCGGCGACGTGCTCGACACGCCGAACAGCCGGCCCTTCTCGGCGATCAGCACCATTGCCAGGCCGCCGAGCGAGGTGAAGAAATAGCCCGCCGCCATCGGCGTGACGGTGCCGTCGAACGCCTGGCCGATCAGGGCGCCGATGACACCGCTGAACACGGTCTGGACGAAGCCCTGCACGGACGACGCAGTGCCGGCTACGTGGCCCACCGGCTCCATGGCGAGCGAATTGAAATTCGCCCCGATCCAGGAGAACTGGATCATCGCCAGGCCGAACAGCCCGGTGAACAGCCATAGCGGCATCGGCCCCAGCAGCGAGATGATGAAGGCGAGGCCGTTGACGGCGATGAAGCCGAGCAGCGCGCCGTGCGAGAGGCGGCGCATGCCGATCTTGCCGACGAGCCGCGAATTCAGGAACGACGAGATCGCCATCATGCCGGCGACCGCCGCGAAGAAGACGGGGAAGAGCGCGCCGACGCCGTAGATGCCCTGGTAGATCTGCTGCGCGGAGTTGATGAACCCGAACAGCGCGCCGAACAGGATGGTCAGCGCCAGCGTGTACCAGAGCGACAGCCGCGTGGTCACCACGATGCGGAAGGCGTCGAAGATCGAGCGCGCGGTGAACGGCCGGCGATACTCCTCATGCAGGGTCTCGGGCAGGCGCTTCCAGGTCCAGAACAGGATGGCGAGCGTCGACACACCCATCATGACGAAGATCCAGTGCCAGTCGAAGGCCAGCATGATGAGCTGGCCGATGCCCGGCGCGATGATGGGCACCAGCATGAACACCATGAAGACCAGCGACATGACTTCCGCCATGGCGCGGCCGCCGAACGTGTCGCGGATCACCGAAACGGCGATGACGCGCGTCGATGCCGCGCCCAGGCCCTGGATGAAACGCAGCGCGAGCAGCATGCCGAAGCTTTCCGACACGGCGGCCCCGAGGGCGGCGGCGACGTAGACCGCCAGTCCGGCAAGCAGGGGTATTCGGCGGCCGAACCGGTCGGAGATCGGCCCGAAGAAGAGCGTCGCCAGGCCCAGCCCGCCGACATAGGCCGAGATGACGAGCTGCCGGTGGTTCTCGTTCTCCACGCCGAGGCTGGCGCCGATCTCCTGCAGGCCCGGCAGCATGACGTCGATGGCGAGCGCGTTGACGGACATGAGTGCCGCGCCGAGCGCGATGAGTTCCCAGCGGGGAATCGGCAATGCGTAGCCGCTCCGCGCGGGTTTGACCTGCTGGTCCATGATCGTCCTCGCGATCGAACGGGGAAACGGATGCGCCGAAGGCGGCGCATCATCGGTGCTGGGGCTGGATGTCCGGCAGGGTGGTGGGCGCCACCCTGAGAATCAGGCCGTGCTGCGGGCGGACACGCCCTTCTCGCTCATGAAGTCCTGCAGCTCGCCGGCCTGGAACATCTCGCGGATGATGTCGCAGCCGCCGACGAACTCGCCCTTCACGTAGAGCTGCGGAATGGTCGGCCAGTTGGAATATTCCTTGATCCCCTGGCGGAGCTCGTCGGAGGTGAGAACGTTCACGCCCTTGTAGTCGACGCCCAGGTAATCGAGGATCTGCACGACCTGGCCCGAGAAGCCGCACTGCGGGAAGCCGGGGGTGCCCTTCATGAAGAGCACGACATCGTTGCCCTTGACCTCGTTGTCGATGAAATCAGCAATGCCGCTCATGTCGGTGTCCTTTCGCGGCCGGGTTCAAGGCCCGGCCCAAGTCTTGGGATTGTTCCCTATGTATTCCACGCGGGGCGCGTGTGCAATCTTCAGTCATCTTATTCCGCCGGCTGCAACCGGGCGCCGGCCGGCCGCAGCGGCGGGAAGAACAGCGCGATCGCCACCGCGCCCAGGCCCACCAGGCCGGAGCCGATGAAAAGCCAGTTGTAATTGCCGGCCGTGTCGAACATCCAGCCGCCGGCGAGCGGCCCGAACGCCATGCCCATGCTGGAGAGCATGGTCGCCGCCCCGAGCACGCTGCCGAGGATCTGCTGCCCGAAATAGGTGCGCGCGAGCACCGCGTAGAGCGGCATGACGCCGCCATAGGTGCCGCCGAAGATGATCGCCAGCGCATAGAACTGGCCCATGTCGCGGGCGAGCAGATAGGCGGGAATGACGGCTGCCTGCACCAGCAGGCCCGCGATCAGCACCCGCTTGACGCCGAGCCGGTCTGCCGCGACGCCGAACAGGATGCGGCCGCCGAGGCCGGCGAGGCCTTCGATGCTGTAGATCGAGACCGCCGCCATCGGGGCGAGGCCGCAGAACATGGCGTAGCTGACCATGTGGAAGATCGGGCCGGAATGGGCCGCGCAGCAGGCGAAGAAGGTGAAGCCCAGCACCAGGAACTGCGGCGAGCGCAGAGCCTGGCCGAGCGTCAGCCCGCCGGAATCGCCGGCCTGGTCGGCAGGCGCGCCTTCGGCCGGGGTCAGCGGCGGGCGGCGGATCAGCAGCGTGGCGGGGATGACGATGGCCCAGGCGGCGACGCCGATGACGAACATGGCGGTGCGCCAGTCATAGGCGGTGATGAGCATGCGCGCGATCGGCGAGACGGTCATGGGCGCAACACCCATGCCGACGGACACCAGAGAGACGGCGAGGCCGCGCTGCCTCTCGTCGAACCAGCCCATGGTGGTGGCGATGAGCGGCGCGAAGAAGGCGCTGGCCGACGCGCCGATGAGCACGCCATAGGCGAGCTGGAACTGCAGCAGCGAGGCGCTGCGGCTGGCCATGACCAGGGCGAGGCCGAGCAGCACGGCGCCGATGGTGACTACGACGCGCGCGCCGAAACGGTCGCTCGCCGCACCCCAGGCGAACCCGCCGAGGCCCATGACGATAAAGTTGAGCGTCATGGCGCTGGAGATGCCTGCATGCGACCAGCCGGTTTCGGTGGCGATGGGCTCGAGGAAGATCGCCAGCGAAAACATCGCGCCCATGGCGACGCAGCCCATGACGGCGCCCGCCGCCACGATCACCCAACGATAGGAATTGGTCATCTCGACATCCTTGCCTGCCCATGCGGCCGATCGCTGCGAGCGGCCGTCAGGCCGAGGACGGACGAGCGCCGGCCTCGCCGACACGCGGATCGAGATTTTTCACGGACGACTGCGGCCCGCCATCCGCCAGCCGGGGCGGACAGTGAAGCCAGGGCTAGCGCCGCGCCTTGCCGGTGCGCAGCGATTTGCGATGCTTCGCGGTCTTGGCGGTGACGCGCTTCTGCTGCGTGGCGGAGCGCGTGCGGGTCGTCTTCTTGCGGCTGGTCTGCTGGCTCGCGGGGCGCAGCAGCTTCTCGATGCGAGACAGTCGCTCGGTCGGCGTGAGCGTGCGCTTGCGGCGGCGGGCGCGCTTGCCCCGCACTTCGCGCAACACGGCGTCGACCACGCCCTTCACCAGATCTTCGACGATGGACATCGGCGGGTTCCTAGTCGGGCACGCTGGTCTGGAGGGCGAGCGCGTGCAGCACACCGCCCATGTTGCCCTTCAGCGCGTTGTAGACCATCTGGTGCTGCTGCACCCGGCTCTTGCCGCGAAAGCTCTCGGCCACGACCTCGGCCGCGTAGTGGTCGCCGTCGCCGGCGAGATCGCGGATCGTCACCTTCGCGTCGGGGATCGCGGTCTTGATCATCGTCTCGATGTCGCCGGCATTCATTGGCATGGCAGTCGCCCCGTCACTCGCCCATGAAGCGTGGAAACCACGATTCGTGCGCGGTATTCAGCTCTGCCACCGGTATCGCACGCGCCTTGCCGAGCTTCAAGGACGCGCCGCCGACGCGGCCGATGCAGGGGACTCGGACGCCGCGCGCCCGCGCCTCGTTGATGGTGGCGGTGAGCAGGTCGTCGTTCCACGGCAAGGTGACGACGTAGCGGCCCTGGTCCTCGCCGAAGAACACCGGGATCGGGTCCCATGCCTCAGGCACCTCGATGGTGGCGCCGATGCCCGAGGCCATCGCCATCTCGGCCAGCGCGACGGCGAGACCGCCATCGGAGACGTCGTGGACCGCGGTGGCCGCGCCCTTGCGGATCAGCCCGCGGACGAAATCGCCGACGGTTTTTTCATGCGCCAGATCGACCGGCGGCGCGGAACCGTCGCGGCGGCCATGGATATCGCGCAGGTAGATGGACTGGCCGAGATGCGAGCCCCAGCCTTCCGGCGCGCCCACCAGCAGGATCGCCTCGCCCTCGGCCGCGAAGCCGGTGCGCGCCATCTTCGACCAGTCGGGGATGAGGCCGACGCCGCCGATGGTGGGGGTGGGCATGATGCCCTTGCCGGTTGTCTCGTTGTAGAGCGAGACGTTGCCGGACACGATGGGGAAGTCGAGCGCGCGGCAGGCCTCGCCGATGCCTTTGATCGCGCCGACCAGCTGGCCCATGATCTCCGGCCGCTCGGGATTGCCGAAATTCAGGTTGTCGGTGGCGGCGAGCGGCTCCGCGCCGGTGGCGGTGAGGTTGCGCCAGCATTCGGCCACGGCCTGCTTGCCGCCCTCGAACGGGTCTGCCTCGCAATAGCGTGGCGTGACGTCGGACGAGAAGGCGAGTGCCTTGGTGGGGTGGCCCTCGACGCGCACCACGCCGGCGTCGCCGCCGGGGCGCTGCAAGGAATTGCCCTGGATGAGCGTGTCGTACTGCTCGTAGACCCAGCGGCGTGAGGAAAGGTCGGGGCCGCCCAGCATTTTCAGCAGCGCGTCGGCGACATCGGCCTGCGGCACGTCGCCGGGCGCGAGCGGGGCGGGCTTCTTCGGCTCGACCCACGGGCGGTCGTATTCCGGGGCCTCGTCGCCGAGCTCCTTGATCGGCAGGTTCGCGACTTCCTCGCCCTGGTGCAGGATGCGGAAGCGCAGATCGTCCGTGGTGCGGCCGACGATGGCGAAGTCCAGCCCCCATTTGCGGAAGATGCCTTCGGCCTCCTGCTCCTTTTCGGGGCGCAGCACCATGAGCATGCGCTCCTGGCTCTCCGACAGCATCATCTCGTAGGCCGACATTCGCTCCTCGCGCACCGGCACCTTGTCGAGGTCCAGCTCGATGCCGAGGTCGCCCTTGGCGCCCATCTCGACGGCCGAGCAGGTGAGGCCGGCCGCACCCATGTCCTGGATGGCGATGACGGCGCCGGACGCCATCAGCTCGAGGCAGGCTTCCAGCAGGCACTTTTCGGTGAAGGGGTCGCCGACCTGCACGGTCGGGCGCTTCTCCTCGATCTGGTCGTCGAACTCGGCCGACGCCATGGTGGCCCCGCCGACGCCGTCGCGGCCGGTCTTGGCGCCGAGATAGACGACGGGCAGGCCCACGCCCTCGGCCTTGGAGTAGAAGATGGCGTCGGTCCTGGCGAGGCCCGCGGCAAACGCGTTGACCAGGCAGTTGCCATTGTAGGAGCGGTCGAAATTGACCTCGCCGCCGACGGTGGGGACGCCGAAGGAATTGCCGTAGCCGCCGACGCCGGCGACCACGCCGGCGACGAGATGGCGGGTCTTGGGGTGGTCGGGCTCGCCGAAGCGCAGCGCGTTCATGGCCGCGACGGGGCGTGCGCCCATGGTGAAGACGTCGCGCAGGATGCCGCCGACGCCGGTCGCCGCACCCTGGTAGGGCTCGATATAGGAGGGGTGGTTGTGGCTCTCCATCTTGAAGACGACGCAGTCGCCGTCGCCGATGTCGACCACGCCGGCATTCTCGCCCGGCCCCTGGATGACGCGCGGACCCTTGGTGGGCAGCGTGCGCAGCCACTTCTTCGAGGATTTGTACGAGCAGTGCTCGTTCCACATGGCCGAGAAGATGCCGAGTTCGGTGAAGCTCGGCTCGCGCCCGATCAGGTCGAGTATGCGCTGGTACTCGTCCGGCTTGAGGCCGTGGGCGGCGACGAGGTCGGGCGTGATGGCGATTTCGTTCGGGATCATGGAGACGGATCAGGCTCGTGATCTGGCGGAGCGCGGAGCCCCGAGCATGCGGTCAGCCAGCACATAGACGCTGCCGGCGGCGAGGAACAGGAGAAGGACCAGGACGAAGGAGCGCGCGAGGCCGGCAAGACCGAGCTCGGTGTAGTCGAGGAAGGGGTAGGGGACCTCCCCGGCGATCGGCGCGCGTGCCATGACATACACGAAATAGGCGAGCGGAAAGATGAGCAGGCGCGGCAGGTCCCGCCACTGCAGGGTTCCGTCGCGGCCGGCAAGCAGCCACCAAGCCAGGAAGAGCGCAGGCGCCAGATAGTGCAGGATGATGTCGCCGACATAGGCGGCGCCCTGCGGGTTCCACAACTGCCGCAGCACCACGATGTAGATCAGCGAGACGATGGTCAGCGCGGTGACGGTCGTGGCGCGGATGCGCGGGCCATTGAGCGGGGCGAGCAGGCCCGGCGCGCCGGGCAGGCTGGCGCAGTAGGCCAGCACGGCCAGGATGTTGGACTGGATGGTGAAGAAGCTGAAATAGAATACGACCGCGCCGGCAAGGCTGTGGTCGGCGTCGAGCGCGACGCGGATGGCGATATAGAAGTGCAGCGCGAGGCCGACGAGGCCCAGAACGATGCCCGCCAGGCGCAGCCATCGCGCCATGTCAGGCGCCTTCCGCGCAGGACTGCGAGCCCGCCGCCCAGCGCCGCAGGTCTGCCGAGATGCGCGCGCCCTCCGCTGCCTGCATCAGCGGGCCGAACGCGGTGACCTGGCCGGCCGGGCCCTCGGCCTGCACCACCAGCAGCGGCTTGCCGCCGAAATTGCCCTTGGGCACGAGCAGGAAGCGGGGGCGGCCCGTCATCGAGTTGAGCTCGTTGGCAAAGCTGTATCTCGCAAACGCCGCATCGCCGCTGGCGAACCAGCAGCGATGTGCCGCAATGGCGACCTGCTCCATGTTGCGCAGGGCCGCGCTCTTGCCACTGGGGGCGGGCGCCTGCGGCGCTGCCTGGCACCCGGCCAGCAGGGCGGCGACCGAAAGCGCGGCCAGGAGGCGGGGCGAACGCGCCTTCACGCGGCGAGCCCCAGCACGCCTTCGAACAGAGGGCGTCCGTCGCTGCCGCCATGCGCGGCCTCGATCAGGTTTTCGGGGTGCGGCATGAGGCCAAGCACGTTGCCCGAGGCGCTGACGATGCCGGCAATGTCGTTGATCGATCCGTTGGGGTTGGTGCCTTCGGCGTAGCGGAACACCACCTGGCCGTCGCCTTCGAGCCGCTTCAGGGTTTCGGCGTCGGCGAAATAGTTGCCGTCGTGATGGGCGACCGGGCAGCGGATGATCTGGCCGGGCGCGTAGGCGCGGGTGAAGGCGGTGTTGGCATTGGCCACCTGCAGCCTGACCTCGCGGCAGACGAATTTCAGCGAGGCGTTGCGCATCAGCGCGCCGGGCAGCATGCCGGCCTCGAGCAGAATCTGGAAGCCGTTGCACACCCCCATGACCATGACGCCCCTGGCGGCCTTTTCCTTCACGGCGCGGATGGCGGGCATGCGCGCTGCGATGGCGCCGCAGCGCAGGTAGTCGCCGTAGGAAAAGCCGCCGGGAATGACGATCAGGTCGACGTCGGGAATGTCGGTGTCGGTCTGCCAGATGGTGAGCGGCGGTTTGCCGGAAATCTTGGTCAGCGCCGCGATCATGTCGCGGTCGCGGTTGAGGCCGGGCAGCAGCACGACGGCGCTTTTCATGGGCGGTGTTCCTTCGCGATCGTCATGTTCTGCAGTGCGGTTTCCAGAAAGCCACGCAGCCGCGGCGCCTCGGTGGCGCCGGTGGCGTTGACGACCAGATAGAAGCCGTCGAGCGGTACTCGGAACGCGAGGCTGTTGAAGCGGCTGCCCTGCGGGTTGGTGACCTCGAGCGGGATGTAGACGCCGCGTTCCGACCCGAACTGCTCGGTGCTGATCGACGCGATCATGCTGAAGCTGAAACCGTTCATCTCGGCGGGGATGACGCGCTCTTCCCAGTCGGCGAGCAGCGCCGCCGTGTCGAGAAGCTTGTCGTCCGGGTTCATCTCGACCCGGGTGACGCGCAGAACCGTGTCGGGACCGCATTCGGGGGCATCGCAGGCGTAGAGATCGCCTATGTCGACTGGCTCCGACCACTCCCACGGGGTGCCGCACGAATTGAAGGCGGCGACGCCCAGCGCGATGTCGCGCGTGTCGCAGGCGATGGCGGCGGAGGTGAAGGCGAGCAGCGCCGCGGTGGCGTTGCCGGCCGCGGCCAGCACCCGCCGGAGCACGGTCGGCTCAGCCGACGATATCGACATGGAAGTTCTCGATGACGGTGTTGGCGAGGAGCTTCTCGCCCATCTCCTTCAGGGCGGCTTCCGCTTTCGCCCTGTCGGCGCCGGCCAGCTCGATGTCGAACACCTTGCCCTGCCGCACCTGGCCCACGCCATCGAAGCCCAGCGTCTTCAGCGCGCCCTCGATTGCCTTGCCCTGGGGATCCAGAACGCCGTTCTTGAGGGTGACGGTTACGCGGGCCTTGATCACGTCGGCGGGTTCCCCTTGCAGTTTCGGGCGGAAGGCAGCAGGCCTAGTGGACGCTGCCCTTGTCGTCATCCTTGTTGGAGGCGACCAGCACCGGCCCGGTGGGGCGCGGCGGCTCGTTCTCGTTCATGATGCCGAGACGGCGGGCGACCTCCTGGTAGGCCTCGACCAATCCGCCCATGTCGCGGCGGAAGCGGTCCTTGTCCAGCTTGTCCTGGGTGTTGATATCCCACAGGCGGCAGGAATCGGGCGAGATCTCGTCGGCGACGACGATGCGCATCATGTCGCCTTCCCACAGCCTTCCGCACTCGATCTTGAAGTCGACCAGCTGGATGCCGACGCCGAGGAAGAGACCGGACAGGAAGTCGTTGACGCGGATGGCCAGCGCCATGATGTCGTCGATCTCCTGCGGCGAAGCCCAGCCGAAGGCGGTGATGTGCTCTTCCGAGACCATCGGATCGTCGAGCGCGTCGGCCTTGTAATAGAACTCGATGATCGAGCGGGGCAGCACCGTGCCTTCCTCGATGCCGAGGCGCTTGGCCAGCGATCCGGCGGCGATGTTGCGCACCACCACCTCGAGCGGGATGATCTCGACTTCCTTGATCAGCTGCTCGCGCATGTTGAGCCGGCGGATGAAGTGAGTCGGGATGCCCATCCGGTTGAGATGGGTGAAGATGTGTTCGGAGATGCGGTTGTTGAGCACGCCCTTGCCGTCAACGACCTCGTGCTTCTTCTTGTTGAAGGCGGTGGCGTCGTCCTTGAAGAACTGGATGAGCGTGCCGGGCTCAGGCCCTTCATAGAGAATCTTGGCCTTGCCCTCATAGATGCGGCGGCGACGGTTCATGGCTTTCTCTGGCTCTGTTGGCGGGAGTCGCCAAATTCGGGGCGGTCGGCAGGTCGGCCGCAGGGTCTCAACCGGGGTCTAGCCCAATATACCGTGTGGCTCAATCGGCATTTCGTGTCTGTCAACCGCGGCAACCAGCGAATTGCCGCACCGGCCGGCCCTCCCGGCATATTGACCGCGGCGCGGCCTTTTGGTTTGTGCTGCCGCAGCCCATATTGGGAACAGGATTCCATACCAGCCGGAGGAACGGCCATGACCAGCATGAAGGACCGCCAGGACGGATTCGAGCGCAAGTTCGCGCATGACGAGGAGCTGCGGTTCAAGGCCACGGCCCGTCGCAACAAGCTGCTGGGCCTGTGGGCGGCCGAAAAGCTGGGCAAGACCGGCGAAGCCGCCGAAGCCTATGCAAAGGAAGTGGTGAAGGCCGATTTCGAGGAGGCGGGCGACGAGGACGTGTTCCGCAAGGTGCGCGGCGACTTCGACGCGGCCGGCGTGCAGCAGTCCGACCACCAGATCCGCCGCCAGATGGAAGAGCTGCTGGCGCAGGCGGTCGACCAGATCAGCAAGGCCTGACCCGCATATCGCGACAAGGCAGGCGGCCGCCGCGCCGGCGGCCGGTTTCGGGAGGGGAAGGCCATGTCCACGCTCGCTGCGCGCTTTGCGGCCGGTGACACGATGTTCACGGCATGGTCGAGCCTGCCGGAAGCGCTGACGACCGAGGCGCTGTGCGCGGCGCCTTTCGACGTCATCACCCTCGACATGCAGCATGGCGGCCACAGCGACGACAGCGTGCTGCGATGCCTCGCCCCGGTGATCGCGGCGCGCAAGCCGGCGATCGTGCGCATTCCCGTGGGGCGCAACGACATGGCGAGCCGGGCGCTCGATTTCGGCGCCGACGCGGTGATCGCGCCGATGATCAACTCGGCCGACGACGCCCGGGCCTTTGCCGCAGCGATGAAATACCCGCCGGTCGGCCAGCGTTCCTGGGGGGCGGCCTTCGCGCTGGCGCGGCGGGGCGGTGACGGGCCGGCGCTGCTGGGCAGCGCCAACCGCGACACGATGGCGATCGCCATGATCGAGACGCGGGGAGCCTTCGAGGCGCTGGACGACATCCTGGCCGTCGACGGCATCGACGGCATCTTCGTCGGGCCGTCGGACTTTTCCATCGCATGGACCAACGGCAGGCAGATCGCGCCGACGCTGGAGGACATGATGGAAGCGGTGGCCGACATCGCCGCGAGAACCCGCGCTGCCGGCAAGCATGCGGGCACCTACCTGGTGGACGTTTCCGTGGCCGGCCGGTTCGTGAAGATGGGCTACCGCCTCTTTGCCATCGGCGCGGAAGCCAGGATCCTGGCGGAAGGCGCCAGATCGCTGATCGGGCAGGCGAAAGCCACGATCGCCTGAGCGCGGCTCAGGAAAGCCGCGTCAGGAACTGCGCGAACACCATCGAGCCTTCCGGCCAGGGGCCGAAGCCGGCGTCGCTGTTGAGGTGGCCTGCCTCGCCCGCGTCGATGAAGAGCGAGCCCCAGTCGGCGGCGATGTTCTCGGCTACCGCGAAATCGCACCAGGGGTCGTTGCGGCTGGCCACCAGCAATGACGGAAAGGGCAGGGGCCCGCGCGGATAGGGGCCGAACTGCCGGCGCTCGGCTGCGAGCGCGCCGTCTGCCTCAAGGTCCGGCGGCGCGACGAAGAACGCCCCGGCCACGCGCCGGCGGAAATCCGGGATCGCCTGCACGGCCGCTGCCACGCCGAGCGAATGGGCGACCAGCACGATGGGCTTGTCCGAGGCGTTGACGGCATCGGCGACGCGCTGCGTCCACTGCTCGCGCTCGGGCGCATGCCAGTCTGCCTGCTCGACGCGCCGCGCCGAAGACAGGCGCTGCTCCCAGCGCGACTGCCAGTGCTCAGGCCCCGAATTGGTGTGTCCGGGTATAATGAGGATATCGGCGTCCTTGACCTTCATGACCGGCCATGTAGCGAGGCCGCCGGCCCGCTGCAAGCAGGCGGCGTATGCTGTGATTGAACACGGCTGTGAAATATGTCGCGAAACTGTGAACAGCGTGTCCACATCGTCGCCGCTTGCAAGGTGCGGCCCGCGGGACGATCTTCACATCACAAGAACAGGAGTTGAGCCATGTCCACGGCTGTGATGGAGAAGACCTCTGCCCTTCCATTTTCGGCGACCACGCCGATCCACGTAGCACGCGTGGGCCTGCGCGCCCGCGACGCGGGGCAGCTTGCCGACTACTATCGGGCGCTGCTCGGTTTCGACGAGATGCGCCGCAGCGGCGGCACGATCGTGCTGGGCGCGGGCGGCCGCGAACTGCTGGAGATCGAGGGCGCGGCGAGCCTGAAGCCCGACGACCCGCGCAGCGCAGGCCTGTTCCACACCGCCTTCCTGCTGCCCACGCGCGCCGACCTTGCGCGCTGGACGCGGCACGCGATGGAGAACCGCATCCCGACCGACGGCGCCTCCGACCATCTGGTCAGCGAGGCGATCTACCTGACCGACCCGGAGGGCAACGGCATCGAGATCTACGCCGACCGGCCGCAGGAGGCATGGAGCTTCAGCGAGGGCAAGGTGCAGATGGCGACGCAGCCGCTCGACTTCCGCAGCCTGCTGGGCGAACTGCGCGACGGAGACGCAGGCTGGCAGGGTGCGCCGGCCGGCAGCGTGGTCGGGCACGTGCACCTGCGCGTGGGTGACATAGGCGCGGCCGAAAGCTGGTGGAACGAGGCGGTGGGGCTCGACACGATGGTGCACTACGGCGACGCCGCGGTGTTCCTCGCCTCCGGCGGCTACCACCACCACATCGGCGCCAATGTGTGGCAGAGCCGGCGCGCCGGGCCGCGCGCGGCCGATACCACGGGGCTCGCTTTCGTGGAGCTTGCCGACCGCAACGCAGCGCGTTCGACCGAACTGGTCGACCCCTGGGGCACGGCGGTGCGCATCGCGCCCGCCGGCTGAGGGGCAAGCCTCTTCTCGCACAACGCAGACGGCCGTGCGCAGCAATGCACGCGGCTGTCACACGCCTGTGACACGAACCGCGCATCAGGGCGGGACCGCAGCACAGTATCGAGCGAGCCGATGAGGGACGACGAACCGCGCCGCCACCGCGCGCTTTTCATTTCCGACGTGCATCTCGGCTCCAAGGCCGCCAAGGCCGAATACCTGGTCGATTTCCTGCGCGCCAACGAGGCTGACACGATCTACCTGGTGGGCGACATCATCGACGGATGGCGGCTGAAGCGCAGCTGGCACTGGCCGCAAGCGCATAACGACGTGGTGCAGAAACTGCTGAGGCAGGTCCGCAAGGGCACCGAGATCATCTACATAGCCGGCAACCATGACGAGTTCCTGCGCGGCTTCCAAGGCACGCATTTCGGCGGCGTCGTGGTGGCGGACCGGGTGGTGCACGAGGCGGCCGATGGCCGCAGGTACTTGGTGCTGCACGGCGACCAGTTCGATGCGATCGTGCACTCGGCGCCGTGGCTCGCCTACCTCGGCGACAAGGCCTACGACGCCTCCATCATAGTCAACACGGTCGTGGCCTGGCTGCGGCGGATGTCGGGTCTGCCCTACTGGTCGTTCTCCGCCTGGGCGAAGCTGCGAGTGAAGAGGGCGGTGAACTTCATCAGCGCCTTCCAGACGCTGGTGGTCGACGAGGCGCGTCGGAGCGGCGTCGACGGCGTGATCTGCGGGCACATCCACCACGCGGCGATCGAGCGAATGGGCGACATCGACTACATGAACAGCGGCGACTGGGTGGAAAGCTGCACTGCCTTGGCCGAGGATTTCAGCGGCAATTTCTGCATAGTGCGCTGGGGTCGTTTCCCGCCATTGCCGGTCGATGCTGCCTTCAGGGCTGTGGCGCCGCCGGTCCTGCCGATGGAGCCGACGACTGCCGCGGCTGAGCGCTCGCCGGAAGCGGCCTGACCGCATCTATCGCGCGATCAAAACGGTTGAATTCCGCCCCGTGCGGGGTTTCACGCCTCCGGGTTGCGTGTTAAGCGCCGAAGGGTCCGGCGCGACTTCGCGCAGGCCGCCCACAGGACCGCTTGATGGCCAACGAGGCCCTTCCGCCGGACTTCTTCGAGAAGCCGCGCTATTTCGAGTTCCGCTTGTCGGCGCTCTATGCGGCGCTGTTCCTGTCGGTCGGGGTGCACCTGCCTTACTTTCCGCTGTGGCTGGCCGATAGCGGCTTCGATGCGACCGAGATCGCCTTCCTGCTTTCGGCGCCGATGCTGCTGCGCCTGGTGACGACGCCCTTCATCACCGCCTTTGCCGACAAGGTGAGCGACCGCGCCTATGTGCTGATCGCGGCGGTGGGCGCCACCGCCTTCCTGTCGCTCGGCTACCTGCTGCAGCCCACCTATGCGCTGGTGCTTGGGGTTTCCATCCTGATCCAGATCGTCTGGACGCCGCACGCGCCGCTGGCCGATTCGCTGGCGCTGTCGGGCGTGCGCCGCTTCGGCACGGACTATGCCCGCATCCGCAAATGGGGGTCGGCCGCCTTCCTGTGCGCCAACCTGGCCGGCGGCGCGATACTGGGCGTGACCGGGCCGGCGGCGGTGCCCTACATCATCACCACCGGCCTTACCATCGCCTTCGTGGCAAGCCTGTTTGCGCCCCGCCTCGGCCGCCCGAGGCAGCCTTCGCCGCTGTCGGCGGCCAAGCTGCGCGACGCGCCCAACGTGCTGCTGTCGCGACGCTTCCTGCTGCTGATCGCGGGGGCTGCGCTGGTGAATTCCAGCCACGGCTTCGTCTACAGCTTCGGCTCGATCTACTGGCGTTCGATCGGCATCGGCGAAACCGCGATAGGCGCCTTGTGGGCGGGCGCGGTGCTGGCGGAGATCGGCATCATGGTGGTCTACCAGCGGGTGTTCGGCCGGCTGTCGGCGGCGGCCGTGCTGGCGATCGCCGGCGGCGCGGCGATGCTGCGCTGGCTGCTCTTCCCGCTGGCGGGTGCGCTGGGCGGAGGGGCGGCGGCCTTCCTCGCCATCCAGCTTCTGCACTCGATGTCGACCGGCCTGGTCCTGCTCGGCATACCCAAGATGGTCGCGGAGCAGATCGGCGAGGAGCGGATGGGCGCCGCACAGGGCGTCGTCTTCTTCGGCATCGGCCTGGCAATGGGGCTGGTCACGCTGGCCTCGGGCCCGCTCTATGCGAACCTTGGCGCCGGCGGCTTCTACGTGATGGCGGCGACGGCGCTGGCGGGCGTTGCGCTGATCGCGCTGACCTTCAGCCCCAAAGCGCCGGAGCCGGCGGCGAAATGAGCGAACCCTCGTAGACCAGCCCTGGCTCGCGGTCGCGCGCCAGCAGAAGCGGGCCGTCGAGATCGACGAACTCGGCATCCTGCGCGACGAGCAGCGCGGGAGCCATGGCCAGCGACGTGCCCACCATGCAGCCGATCATCACCCCGAAGCCGAGCTCGTGCGCGCGGTCGCGCAGCTTCAGCGCGGCGGTCAGCCCGCCGGCCTTGTCTAGCTTGATGTTGACCGCGTCGTAGAGGCCGACCAGGCGATCGAGATCGGAGGCAGTATGCACGCTCTCGTCGGCGCAGATGGGGACGGGGTGCGGGATGTCGCGCAGGAAGGCGTCCTTGCCCTCAGGCAATGGCTGCTCGACCAGCGCGATGCCCAGTTCGGCCGCCGCCTGCAGGTTCTGGACGATATCGGCCTCGCTCCATCCCTCATTGGCGTCGAGGATGATGCGGCTCGAAGGGGCGGCCTCGGCCACGGCGCGGATGCGAGCGATGTCGCCGTCCGAGCCGACCTTGACCTTGAGCAGGGGACGCGATGCATTGGCGCGCGCCGCAGCCGCCATCGCCTCCGGCATGCCCAGCGAGATCGTCATCGCGGTGGTGACGCGGCGTGGTGCTGCCACGCCGGCCGTCAGATGCGCCCGCTGGCCGCTGCGCTTGGCCTCGAAGTCCCAGAGCGCGCAGTCGACCGCGTTGCGCGCCGCGCCGGGCTTCATGGCGTCGAGCAGCGCCTCGCGGCCGATGCCGTTGCGGATGTCGGCGGCCGCGGCCTCGATGGCGTCGCGCACGCTGTCGATGGATTCGCCGTAGCGCCTGTAGGGCACGCATTCGCCGCGGCCGATCCGGCCGCCTTCGCCGATCGAGCAGACCACCACCTCGGCTTCGGTCTTCGACCCCCGCGAGATCGTGAAGGTGCCGGCAATGGGGTAGCGCTCGACTTCGGTCTTCAATTCACGTGGCATGCCGGTTCCCGTTCCATTCGCTGGCGGCTTGCACTATGAAAAACCATGAACTTGTTCAAGCGACGCCCTGGCGCAGACGCGGCCATCGATCCCGCGCTGCCGACCGTATCGGTCTCCGAGACGGGAGGCGAGACCCTCGTTTCGCTGTCGGGCAACTGGACCACGGCCACTGTGGCTGACGCCGATCCCGCCATGCGCAGCCTGGAGGCCGACCACGGCCGGGGCCGGCTGCGGATCGACATGTCCGGCGTCGGCCGGCTCGACACGGCAGGCGCCTGGATCATTCACCGGCTGGTTTCCGGGCTGCAGGCCAAAGGCGGCGAGGTGGCGCTGGCCGGCCTCAGCGTCGAGGCGGAGACGCTGATAGGCGCGGTGCGGCGGGCGACGGAGCGGGAGACCGAGGCGGCGGCGCCCGTGCGCGAATGGTTCGGCCTCGCCCTGCTGGAGCGGGTGGGCAAGGGCGTCTATCGCGCGCTCGACGATGTAAAGCTGGGCCTGCACATACTGGGCGCAACAATCCGCGGCGCGCAGCTGAAGCTCGGCCGCGGCCACGCGGTCAATCCCGCCGCCATCGCCAGCCATATAGAGCGCATGGGGATCGGCGCAATTCCGGTGGTGGCGCTGATGTCGGCCATCGTCGGCGCGATCATCGCGCAGCAGGGCGCGTTCCAGCTGCGGTTCTTCGGCGCCGAGATATTCGTGGTCGACCTAGTCGGCATCCTCGTACTGCGCGAACTGGGCGTGCTGATGACGGCGATCATGCTGGCCGGCCGCACCGGCAGCGCCATCACTGCCGAGATCGGCTCCATGAAGATGCGCGAGGAGGTGGACGCGCTGACCGTGATCGGGCTGAACCCCGTCGGCGTGCTGGTCTTCCCGCGCCTGGTGGCGCTCATCATCGCGCTGCCGTGCCTGACCGTGATCGCCAATTTCGCCGCGCTGGGCGGCGCCATGGTGGTGGCGTGGACATATTCCGACATCGCGCCGGAGGCCTTCATCGACCGGCTGCATGCCGGCATCGACCTGTCCACTATCTTCGCCGGCCTCATAAAGGCCCCGTTCATGGCGCTGATCATCGGCATCATCGCGTCCGTCGAGGGCATGAAGGTGGAGGGCAGCGCCGAGTCTCTCGGGAGGCGCGTGACCGCCTCGGTGGTGAAGGCGATATTCGTCGTGATCGTGGTGGACGGCTTCTTCGCCATCTTCTACGCGGCGATCGATTTCTGAGGCGGGGCAGGGCATGGCGCAGCCGATCGACACGATGGATCGACCCGACGCGTACGCCCGCGACGGCGAGGCGGTGATTTCCGTGCGCGGGGTCACCGTGGCCTTCGGCAAGAAGGTGGTGCTCGACGATCTTTCGCTCGACATCTATCGCGGCGAGATTCTCGGCTTCGTCGGCGCGTCGGGCGCGGGCAAGTCGGTGCTGCTGCGCACCATACTCGGCCTCAACCGGAAGCAGGCGGGCAAGATCAGGCTCTTTGGCGTCGACGTGGACGAGGCCACGGAGCTCGAGCGCATGCAGATCGACATGCGGCTGGGCGTGCTGTTCCAGCACGGTGCGCTGTTTTCCTCGCTGACCGTGCAGGAGAACATCCAGGTGCCGATGCGCGAATACCTGGATCTGCCGCGCCAACTGATGGACGAGCTGGCCATGCTCAAGCTCGAACTGGTGGGGCTGTCGCGCGACGCGGCATCGAAATATCCGCACCAGCTGTCGGGCGGCATGATCAAGCGGGCCGCTCTCGCCCGCGCGCTGGCGCTGGACCCCGACGTGGTCTTCCTGGACGAGCCGACCTCGGGCCTCGACCCGATCGGCGCGGCCGAATTCGACGAGCTGGTGGCCAAGCTGCGCGACACGATGGGGCTGACGGTCTACATGGTGACCCACGACCTCGACAGCCTGTTCTCCGCCTGCGACCGGATCGCGGTGCTGGGGCGGGGAAAAGTCCTGGCGCAGGGCACCATCGAGGATATGCTTGCCTCGGAAGAGCCCTGGGTGAAGTCATATTTCCGCGGCAAGCGTGCGCGACAGATCGTGCCTGCGGCGCAACCAGCCTGAAGAGACGCAACGGATGGAAACCAGAGCAAACTACATCACCGTCGGCCTCTTCACGCTGATCGCGATCGTCGCCGCCTTCGGCTTCGTCTACTGGACGGCCGGCGGCATTGACCGCGGCGAAGTGGTGTCGCTGCGCGTGCGCATTCCCGGCTCGGCCTCCGGCCTGGGACGCGGCAGCGCTGTGCTGTTCAACGGCGTGAAGGTGGGCGACGTGCGCCGCGTCTTCATCGACGTGAACAACCCCGGCGTGGCGATTGCCGACACCCGCGTCGACCGGCTGACCCCGATCACCAAATCGACCAAGGCCGATATCGGCATCGCCGGCCTGACCGGCCAGGCCAATATCGAGCTGAAGGGCGGCAACACCAGCGAGCCGAACCTGCTGCAACAGGCAGAGGAGACCAACCGGATCGCCGAGATCGTGGCCGATCCGTCGGCCGTGACCAACCTGCTGCAGACCGCGCAGGCCATCCTGACCCGGGCCGACAGTGTGCTGGGTGGCCTGGAGGGCTTCGTGAACGACGCGCGCGGGCCGCTGACCGAGACCGTCGAGAACGTGCGCACCTTCTCCGCCGCGCTGGCGCAGAATGCGGGCGGCATCGACAAGTTCCTGGCCAGCGTGAGCAAGCTGTCGGACACGGTCACCGGCGTTTCGGACCAGCTGTCGAGCACGCTCACCGCGGCGGAGGACCTGCTGCGGTCGGTCGACCGGCAGAAGGTCTCGAGCATCGTGGACAATGTCGAGCAGGTGACGGCGCAGTTCCGCCAGTCGACCGCCAATCTCGAGAAGATCATGGCCAATGTGGAGACCGCCGCGGCCTCGATCAACGATTTCTCGGTCGGCGCCGGAGACGCGGTGGCCAAGGTCAACAAGATACTGGAGGGCGTGGACCCGGCCACTGTGCGCACCGCGCTGACGAATTTCGAGCAGATGAGCACGACCGTGAACGGCGCAGCCAACGACATAGCCAAGGTGACGGAGCGCATCGGCCAGCGGGCAGGGGACATCGACCAGTTCATCGCCGACGCCGGCCAGCTGGCCAGCCGCCTGAACCAGGCCTCGGTGCGGGTGGATGGCGTGCTGCAGAAGGTGGACAATCTGCTGGGCTCGAAGGAGGCCGAGGGGCTGATCGCCGACGCCGGCGCGACCTTTGCCGAGTTCCGCAAGGTGGCCGAGACGCTGAATGCGCGGCTGGGCACCATTACCGACGGTTTCGCGCGCTTTTCCACCGGCGGACTGCGCGATCTGGAAGCGCTGATCGGCGACGGCCGCCGCGCCATCAACCGCATCGAGCAGGCGATCAGCGACTTCGAGCGCAACCCGCAGCGCATCCTGACCGGCGGCGAAGGCACCGTTCGGCAGTATGACGGGCGGGCGCGGCGTTGACTTTGACCGCTTCCCGCCCCAAGACAATAGAACGATTGTAGAGAGGGCGGGTCGCTGCGGCGGCCAGACCCGGGAAGACGGGTAGGCAGTAGCGTGGCGATTGGGCGATTGGCATCCGGGGCGCTTGTATCTGCCCTTCTGCTGTCGGGTTGTGCCCTCCTCGGGGGCGGCTCTTCCAAGCCGCTCGACACCTACGAGCTTACCGCGCCCGCGGCGACGTCCGCAGGCCGCCGCTCTGGCTCCCAGATCCTTGTGGCGGAGCCCACCGCGCTCAAGGCCCTCGACAGCGAAAACATTGTCATCAAGCCGTCGGCCGGCATCATCCAGTATCTGTCCGGCGCGCAGTGGGCCGACCGCCTGCCCCGCATCGTGCAGGCGCGGTTGGCCGAGACCTTCCAGCGTTCGGGCCGCATCGGCGTCGGCAGGCCCGGCGAGGGGCTGGCGATCGACTACCAGCTGATCATCGACGTGCGCGCCTTCGAGGTGAGGCTCGACGGCGGCGACCGTGCCGACGTGAAGCTTTATGTGCGCATCCTCAACGACCGCAACGGCGTGGTGCGCAGCGCGCGTCTGTTCGAGACCAGCGCGGCTGTGGGCGGCGGCGGCAACAACGCCTTCGTTTCGGCGCTGGATGCAGCCTTCGGCAGCGCGGCGACGCAGATCGTCGAGTGGACGCTGACGCAGATCTGATCGCGTCGGCTGGACGGTTTCCAGCGCCGCTTTTGCATTAGAGACAGGCCATCGCGAGAAGGCGGCTGCACGTCAGCCGCACCAGGCAGGCCATCCTCCCAATCCCCGGCACGGAACAAAAAAGGCGGGCAATGCCCGCCTTTTTTGTGAGAGGTCTGCGCCCGGTCGGGGGCCGCTGCTAGCGCAGGCGGCCGCTGGCGTGGGCGAGCATGGTGTAGACCTTGCCCGTGTCCGAAGACAGGTAGGTCTGCGTCATGATCGAGTCGCGGTCGTTGCGGGCGACGTCGTCGAGCAGACGCTCGAAATCCTGGCAGTAGCGGTCGACAGCGCCGCGGAAATCGGCGTCGGACTGGTACTTGCGACGGATGTCGTCGAAGGTCTGCTGGCCCTTGAGCGTGTAGAGGCGGCGCGTGAAGACGTTGCGTTCGCCGCGGCGATAACGCTCCCACAGCTCGATCGCGGCCTCATGGTCGATGGCGCGCGCGATGTCGACCGACAGCGAGTTGAGCGATTCCACGACGTGCAGCGGCGAGCGGGCCGGCGCGGCCGCCGGGCGCGGAGCCTCGGCCACGTCGGCATCCTCGCGCGAGGCGCCGCGCAGGAGGTCGCGCACCCAGCCGCCCGAAGCGGGCTGCTGCGCGGCCGGCTCGCGCGAACGCTGCGGCTCGGGTGCGCGAGCCTGTTCCGCCGGGCGGAAGGTCGGCTCCGGAACGGCGCGGCCGGCGGGCTGCTGCGGGGCAGGGCGGCGGGCGGCCGGCTCCGCCGGGCGGGCCGGCATGCGCGGCGCCGGCGCGGAGCGGGCCTCGGAGACGTCGAGCATGCGGCCGGACTTGGCCACGATGTCGGACAGCTCCTTCAGCGCGTTGATCTGCTCGGTGACGGCGCGGCGCATGGCCGAGGTGGATTCGCGCGTCTCCTCCGGAAGCTCGAACACGCCCTTCTTGATCTCGGCGCGGGTGTCTTCCAGCTCCGTGCGGATGACGTCGGCGGTGCGGCGCAGCTCCTCGGTCGCGTCGCCGAAGCGGCGCGTCGCCGTCTCGAACACCTCGGAGATCGACATGCGGATCTGGTCGGAGGAAGCGCGGGTGCGCCCTTCGGCCTTCTCGATGGTGTTTTCCACCAGCCCCTCGAAGGAGCGCATGATCTTCTCGATGTCCTCGGACTTCTTGACCAGGCCGACGGCGAGGTCTTCCAGCGCCTGCTGGCGCTCGTCCAGGGTGGAGGCGAGGTTGCCCTGCGCCGAACCCAGCAGGTCGGACGCCGAGGCAAGCAGCTTGCCATGCTCGTCGAAGCGGCTGGCGATTCCGGCGATGTCCTTCAGCGTGTGCGAGGAAAGCTCGGTCAGGCGGCCGGCATTGGCGTCGATCAGGCGCGCCGAGCTGGCGAAGGACTGTGACACCTTCTCGGCCGTGGCCGCGAAGCTGTCGGTGGTGTCGCCCAGGCGGGTGTCGAGCCCGCTGAGATTGACGGTCGCCATGTCGATGAGCTCGCCGAGCTTCGAGTTCGAAGCGGACAGGCGGTCGATCAGGTCGGAGACGCCGTCGACCAGGTTGGACTTGGCGCCCTCGACCGCGGTGAGGGTTTCGGCCGTCCGCGCGGCCAGCGCCCGGACCATGGCCGCGCTCTCGGCGCGCAGCCGCTCGGTGGCCTTCTGGGTGGCCGTCTCGAGCGTCTTCTGCAGCTCTCCGCCGCTCTCGGCGAACTGCTCGACCAGCGGCCGCGCGGTCTCGTCGAGGATGCGCGCGATCTCGCTGGAACGCGAAGCCAGCAACTCGTTCAGCTGGCGCGTGCGCTCGTCGATCGTGCGGGCGGCTTCCTCCGTCTGCTTGCCGATCTCGGCATTGGCGGTCTGGAAGGTGTTGGCGATCGTGTTGGCGCGGGCCATGAGGCGGGCCTCGGTCTGCACCACCTGCTCGTGCAGCTGCTCGCCGATCTGGTCCGCGCCGCGGGCAAGCCGCTGCTCGGCCTCGCCGAGGCCGCCGTCGAGCCGCGACAGAAGCGCCTGGGCGCCCGCCGCGAACTGGCCGTCGGCGCCGGCAAGCACCTCGGCGATCTGGCGCACGCGCGCCTCGAGCTCGGCCGTCGTCTCGCCGGCACGTGCGGCGATGCGCTGGTCGGTCTGCTCGAACGCGGCGGCGATCTCGCCGGCGCGGGCGGCGAGGCGCTTGTCGCTGTCCTCGAACACGCGCGCGATGTCGGCCGCGCGCTCGCCCATCAGCTGGCCGCTGTTTTCGAACACATGCGCGATTTCGTCGGCATGGGTGGAGATGGAACGGGTGATGGATTCGGCCCGGTTGGCGATACGCTGGTCGGCGTCGGTGAAGGCACGCTCGGCCTCCTGGCCAAGGGCTGCGGTGACCTCGATCACCTTCTCGCGCAACGCGCCGGCAACGACCACGGCGCTGCCTTCGAGCGCCGTGCGGATGTTGTCGACGCCGCCGCGCAGCGCCTGCTCCATTGTGCGCGTGCGCTCGTCGACGATGCCGTGCTGGGCCGAGAAGACCTCCTCGATGGCGCGCGTGCGCTCTTCGATGACGCCGGTCTGGGCCGTGAACACGCCTTCGATGGTGCGTGTACGCTCCTCAAGGACGCCGGTCTGGGCCCTGAAGACGCCTTCGATGGCACGTGTGCGCTCTTCGAGGACGCCGCTCTGGACGGTGAACACGTCTTCGATCGCGCGGGTGCGGTCCTCGATGACGCCGGTCTGGCGACGGAAGGCATCCTCGATGCGGTCGACGTCGAGGGCCAGGGCGGCCGCGACTTCGTTCTGGCGGTCGGTGATGCGGTCGACATGGCCGGAAATGGCCGCGTCCAGCTCACCACGGCTGGCCACCAGCTTGCCGAGGTCTTCCTCCAGCGCAGCCGTCATCAGCCTGCGGCCTTCGGCCAGCTTGTCGACATGGCTGTGGACCGCGACGTCGATGCTGGCACGCGCTGCCTGGAGCTTCTCCAGGTCCGCCTGCAGGGCTTCGGCAATATGGTCGCGGCTGCTCGCCAGGCGGGACGAGAATTCCTCAGCGCGCCCGTCGAGCATGGTGGAGGTGGACATGACCAGCTCGGCCATGTCGGAGCCGATCCGGGCCTTGCCCTCGTCGATCAGCGCGGACATGTCCTGCCGCGCCTCGGTGAAGGTGGTGGCGATGTCGCGCGCACGCTCCACCAGCGTCTCGTTGATCTGGCGCGCGCGCTCGTCGAGCGCGGTGGTGAGCCGGCGGGCGCCCGAATCCAGCGCATCGGCGCGGGTCTCGATGTCGGCGATCAGCGCGCCGCCGCGCTCCGACAGCACGCGCTCGATGTCGCCGAGGCGGGTGTCGAACTGCTGGGTCAGGTTCTGCGTGGCGCCGCCTAGCAGCGAGACCATGCCACTGGTGCGCTCGTCCAGCATGGTGGAGAGCGTGCGGGTGACGTCGTCCGTGCTCTGGGTCAGGGTAACGATGCGGGTGTCGAGCAGGCTTGCGAAGGCCTCGCCGGACGTGGTGATGCGGTCGGAGATCAGGTCGAGCCGCTGGTCGATGGCGTCGTAGATCGAGGAGCTGGACAGGTTGATGCGGTCGACCAGCGCGTCGCCCGACTGGCTGACGGTGGAGGTCAGCTGGGTGGAAGCGCTGAGGATGTGGCTGCGCAGGCTCTCGCCGGCGACGTCCAGCTCTTCCTTCAGCGTTTCGTGGGCGCCTGCGATCGCGGCGCGGACGCGCTCGGCGTGGCTGACCACGGCGTCGCGCTCGGAGCCGAGGCCGTCGACCAGCGTGCGGATGCGGATCTCGTTGTCGGAATAGGCCCGCTCGAGCTCGCTCACCTCGCCGTGGACCAGCGTCTCCAGCTCGACGGCGCGCGCAAGCGTGCGCTCGATGCCTTCGCCCATCGCCTGCACCTCGCGGCGCACGGCCTGGCCGACCGTCATAACGCGGTCCTGCGCGAGGTTTTCGGGCTCGGCCAGCCGCATCGCGACCTCGGCCATGGAGCGGGCGGCCATGCGCATTTCCTGCGCGCGGCGGATCATGACCGCGAAGCCCCAGAACAGGATGATCGGGACGACGATGCCGGTGGCGAGGCCGATCGCGTAGGGCGCGGCAAGAAGCTCGGCGACCGAGCCGATCTGCCAGATGCCGGGCGCGAACAGCATGTGGCCGAGCAGCAAGCCGCCGCCGAGCCACAGCAGGGAGAGCAGGGCGACCGCCCAGTAGACGGTGGTGGGCACCTTGCGCGACAGGCCCTGCAGCACCAGCCGGTGGTCGCGCTGGCGATCGTCATTGGCGGGGGTGAATGGCGTTGGCTTCGCGGCGGTGGGCTCCGGCTCGACCGGACGCAGTTCCTCGGGCGCGGGCTGGGCCGGCGCCTTGGCGGCGGGCTTTGCCTTCGCCGCCGGCGCGACCTGCGCCCGCTGCGGGGCCTCGGCGGCGCGGCCTTCCTTGACCAGCTCGTCGGCGGCCTTGGCGATCTGCGCCTCCAGGTCCTCCATCGATGCCGCGATGTCGAGGTCGGTGATCCCGTCCTGCTCGAGGTCGCCGAGGCTCAGATCGATGTCGAGGGCTTCCTCGAGTTCCTTCGTGACATCATCGCTGATGTTCTTCGTTGTCGAACTTTTGCGCGCCATGCCGCTCATCCCGTAGTGTGGCGCGGAAACCCACCAAGGGGCCCCTCGTTCCGCGCGCAGAACCAGATACAATCTGCCGGCCCGTATCGTAGAGCCGCAGGGGGGTAAAGGGAACAAACAATCTCCGCCATGTGTAAAACTTTAAACATAGGGTTAACACGCGGAGCCGACTGGAAAAATTCGCGCAGCACCCTCCCTTGGGTTAACTGCTTCTCCACCCCGGCCGCCTAGCATCGAACCATGGCGGAAACAGAGCGGGCGAACGAAAAGCGCGAAGCGAAAGAGCCGGGCGGAGCGATCGATCTCGACCACCTTGACCGGCAGACGCTGGGCGACGCGTCCCTGCGGGACGAGGTGCTGGCGATGTTCGCGGCCCAGATGGCGCAGTTGCGCGGCGAACTTGGCGCCTGCGCCGGCGAGGCGCGGGCGCGGCTTGCGCACCGCGTGAAGGGCACGGCCGCGGGCGTGGGCGCGTGGGCGCTTGCCGAATCCGCCGGACGCCTGCACGACGCGCCTGACAGGGACGACTTTGCGTCGGACCTTGCCGACCGCGCCGACGAGGCCGTGCGTGTTGTCGCCAAAATGCGCAAGGACGGCGCGTTTTGGCGCAGTTGACAATGCAGGCCAAGTGATTATGTCCCGGTTTCTTCGCGCCCGGCCCACGCGGCCACAGGGATCATCATGGCCAGGATAAGTTTCATCGCCCCGGACGGCACCCGATACGACGTGGATGCCGAGAACGGCTCCACCGTGATGGAGAATGCCATCCGCAACGGCGTTCCCGGCATCGAGGCCGAATGCGGCGGCGCCTGCGCCTGCGCCACCTGCCACGTCTATGTGGACGATGCCTGGTCGGAGAAAGCGGGGCGTCCCGAGGCGATGGAAGAGGACATGCTCGATTTCGCCTACGACGTGCGCCCCACCTCGCGGCTTTCCTGCCAGATCAGGGTGAGCGACGAACTGGACGGACTGGTGGTGCAGGTGCCGGAACGGCAAGGCTGAGCGAGCCTCGCGAAGGCTTTTCTGCTCTAAAGTCAGATAGTTGCGGGAATATTCTGAACTAGCCACCGGCCGCGCGCTTCAGGCGATGCTCCATCAGTCGCAGGATGCGCGATTCGAAATTGATGTTTTCGACCCGGTCGAAATCGTCCTGCGCGGCGTCGTGCTTGGCGAGGATGCGGTCGTTGACCTGCTTGGCCCGCGCGGCGGTCTCCTCGCAGGTGCGGCCGGGCCGCACCGCCTTCAGCGCGTCTTCGAGCTCGCGAGCATGATTCTTGGCGATGACGACGTGCGCTTCCTCGTGCCGCTTGATGTCGGACGCGAGCGTCTCCCACACGAAGCGAACGTCACCGTCGGCGCCTCGCTGGCGCCAGCGCGGCAGGATGACGGTCGCCTTGACGGCGACGCGCGCCTCCACCACGGCACAGCGCCCGCGCCGTTCGCCATAGCCGAGGCGGGTGTTGAACTCCATGCGCGTGGCGCCGGGATGCCGCTTGCCGGTGCCGTTGAGCTTGGGGCCGCGGCGTCCAAGCTCCTTCTCGATCTCCACCAGCGTCCGGCCGCCGATGTTGAAATAGCTGTAGGTTTTGGACAGGCTGGCGGCCTGTGCGGGCAGGGCGAGGCCGATCGCCAGCGCGAATGTCGAGAGCAAGATCCTGCCCATGGGCACCTCCGGAGCGGCGAGATTGCGCGAGGGCGTGACCACGTGCAATCGGATTTTGCCAAACCCCGGCCGCTATGTCGGCGCTGCGTTGTTATCCGGTTGATTTTCGGCGGCGGCGGCAGCACAACCGCGGCCCTGAATGGAGAGTGCGACGCATGCAAAACGGTCGATGGCAACTCGCCCACGGGCAGAGCCTGATCCTCGGCCCGCGTTCCGTGCTGATGGGCGTGCTCAACGTGACGCCGGATTCCTTCTCCGACGGAGGCCGCTTCCTGAGCCGGTCGGCGGCGGTCGAGCACGCGGCGAAGATGATCGGCGAAGGGGCCGAGATCATCGATGTCGGTGGCGAATCGACAAGGCCCGGCGCCGCGGCGATCAGCGCAGCGGAGGAGCAGGACCGCGTGCTTCCGGTGATCGAGGAACTCGCCAGGGCAGGCGGCACCGCGATCTCGATCGACACCTACCGCGCCGAGACGGCGCGGCTGGCGATCGACGCCGGCGCGCACATCATCAACGATGTGTGGGGCCTGCATCGCGAGCCGGAGATCGCCGACGTTGCCGCGCAGGCCGGGGCCGGGCTGATCATCATGCACACCGGCCGCGGCCGCGAGAAACTGCCCGACGGGATCGAGGACCAGCGGCAGTTTCTCGGCGCCGCGCTGGAGATCGCCAGGAAGGCCGGCGTCCTCGACCAGCAGATCGTGCTCGACCCCGGCTTCGGCTTCGCCAAGGAGGTCGCGGAGGAAAACCTCGACCTGATGTGGCGGTTCGGCGAGCTGCACGCGCTGGGCTACCCGCTTGCGGTCGGCACCTCGCGCAAGCGCTTCGTGGGCACGGTCACCGGCCGCGAGGGCGACGAGCGCGACGTCGGCACCGCCGCCACCAACGTCATCCTGCGCATGGCGGGCGCCGTCATTTTCCGGGTGCACAATGTCGCAATCAACAAGGACGCGCTGGCCTTCGCCGATGCTATGGTCGCGCGTCAGGTGACACCGGAGCATTGAAGGCGATGTACACGATCCGCATGAAGAACTGCGCCTTCTTCGCCCGCCACGGCGTGCTGGAGGAGGAGAAGCGGCTGGGCCAGCGCTTCTATGTCGACGCCGTGCTGCTGGTGTCGCCCGAACACCCGCTCGACGAGGACAATATCGACGGGACGGTGGATTACGGCATTGCCTTCGACGTGATCCAGGAGATCGTAACCGGCCGCCGCCGCTTCCTCATCGAGGCGCTGGCGCTGGACGTGGCGAAGGCGCTCTGCGCGCGCTTTCCGCAGATCGCGCGGGCGGAGATCACGGTGCGCAAGCCCAATGCGCCGGTCACCGGCGTGCTCGACCATGCGGAAGTGACGGTCGCCTGGCCCGAGTGAGGGACGTGGCCGACGAGACCGGCATGCGCAGCGCCGAACACCATTCCCCGACCCGCGCCTTCATCGGACTTGGCGGCAATCTGGGCGATCCTCGCGCCGCCATGCGCGCCGCGATCGGCCTGCTCGGCGCCGACGCCCGTACCAGCGTCGAAAATGTGTCGTCGCTCTACCGCACGCCGCCCTGGGGCAAGACGGACCAGCCGGATTTCCTGAACGCGGTGGCAGAGCTGCGCACGACGCTCTCGCCGCGCGCGCTGCTGCGGCTCTGCCTGTCGGCGGAGGCCGCGCTGCACCGCGTGCGCGACGAGCGGTGGGGGCCGCGCAGCATCGACCTAGACATCTTGCTGTATGGCGACCTCGAACTAGACGAGGAGGGGCTGACCGTGCCGCATCCGCGCATGCTGGAGCGCGCCTTCGTGCTGGTGCCGCTGGCCGAGATCGCGCCCGAAACGATGGTAAAGGGCAGGACAGTGCGCGACTGGCTTGCCGGACTGGACAGGGGCGGGATCGTGGTGGCTGCGACGGATGGCTGGTGGCGATAGGGGCGCAGACGCTGGCGCCACGCCGGCGGCGCGCGCTAGACTAGAAGAACGTTTCCAGGAACGCCGCCGCTTCGTCCGAAATGCCGACGATCTTGTTGGTGGCCTGGCGATAGAACTTGAAGTTGAGCTCGGTCTCGGGCCGACCGTCGTTCCAGGCGCTGAACGGCTTGAGGTCGCCCCGTCCGAGCGGCCGCAGCGCCACCGCCGTGCGCCGGACGGAAATGCTGACGCGCGGCGTCTGGCGCTCGATGCCCGGTTTTCTTGGGATCGGCGTGGCAGCGGTGACCACGCCGCGCGCGACCAGCCCCTGTCCGCCCTCGTTTTCGCTCGCGAACAGGTAGATCGTGTCGCCCTCGGCAATCTGCCTGCCGCCATACATGGTCTTCTGCGCGGGCAGATCGAACGTGCCGGCCAGCGGGTCGGCTATCGCGGCCTTGACGGCGTAGGCCATGCAGACCTCCTCACACCGGCTTCGCTTCGTTCTCCCGCGCCCGCTGGATCAGCTCTTCGGTCTCGTCGGAGAGGCCGCGTCCGGCCTGGCGCGGCGTGGCGAGCGGCGCGGGCACCGGCGCATTGCCCCGGAACAGGGTGGAACCCGCATACATGCCGTTCGCCATCTGGAGCTGGAGGCGCTCGGCGTCGCGGCGGCGCACATTCTCGATCAGTTCGGCGATCTCGTCTTCTTCGGCGCCGAGCTCGCGCATGGTCTGCGCGCTGAACAGCAGCGCCGATTCCAGCGTCTCGCGGATCTGGAACTCGACGCCCGCCTGCACCAGCTTCAGCGCCGCGCCACGGTCGAACGCGCGCGCCATGACCTTCACCAGCGGGAACTCCTCCTTGATGACCTCGGCGATGGCGACCTGCGCCTCCGGCTTGTCGACACAGATGAGGATCGCCTCGGCGCGACCGGCGCCGGCGGCGTGCAGGATGTCGCCCCGCGTGCCGTCGCCATAATAGACCTTGAAGCCGAAATTCGCCGCGACCTGGATCATCTCCACGTCATTGTCGATGATCGACACGTCGACCCCGCGCAGCAGCAGCGGCTGGCTGGCGATCTGGCCGAAGCGGCCGAAGCCGATGATGAGCACGCGCCCGTCGAGATTGGCCGCGACCTCGATGCCGTCCATCGACTGCTCGTCGCTGGGCAGCAGGAAGCGCAGCGCCATCACCGCGAACGGCGTGAGCGCGATGGAGATGATGACGGCGGCCGTCATCACGGCATTGGCGTGGCCGTCGAGGATGCCGGCGGAGGTGGCGGCGGCATAGAGCACGAAGGCGAACTCGCCGCCCTGCGCCATGAGGGCGGCGCGCGTCAGCCCCTCGCGGTGGCTGGATCCCAGCAGGCGCGCCACGCCGTAGATCGCGGCGGCCTTCGCACCCATCAGGGCGACGACCAGACCGACGATGAGCATCCAGTCGATCGCGATCACCGCGAGGTCGAGCGACATGCCGACGCCGAGGAAGAACAGGCCGAGCAGGATGCCGCGGAAAGGCTCGATGTCGGCCTCCAGCTGGTGACGGAAGGTCGATTCCGACAGCAGCACGCCGGCCAGGAACGCGCCCATCGCCATGGACAGCCCGCCCAGCTGCATGGCGAGCGCGGCACCCAGCACCACCAGCAGCGCGGCCGCGGTCATGACCTCGCGGGCCTGCGCGGCGGCCAGCAGGCGGAACATGGGGTTGAGCAGGTAGCGGCCCGCCAGCACGAGCGCCGCCAGCGAGGCGACGGCGATGCCGATCGCGGTCCAGCGGTCGGCCGCGGTGGCTTCAGCCCCGCCGGGTGACAGGAACGCGATGAGCGCCAGCAAGGGTACGATCAGCAGGTCTTCGAGAAGCAAGACCGAGACGATCTTCTGGCCGGCGGGCGTGGCGGTTTCGCCGCGCTCGCCCAGCAGCTGCATCACGATCGCGGTCGAAGACAGCACGAAGCCGGCGGCGCCGACGAAGGAAACGATCGGCGAGAAGCCGAAGGCCATGGCTGCCAGGGTGAGCAGCAGGCAGGCCAGGCCCACCTGGGCCGCGCCCAGCCCGAATATGGCTCCCCGCAGCCCCCATAGGCGCGAGGGCTGCATCTCGAGTCCGATGACGAAGAGGAACATGACGACGCCGAGCTCGGCTATGTGGAGGATCGCCTCCGGATCGTTGAACAGCCGCAACCCGAAAGGACCGATGATCAGGCCTGCTGTGAGGTAGCCGAGAACGGACCCGAGCCCGATGCGCTTGAAGATGGGGACGGCGACCACGCCGGCCGCCAGCAGCGCCACCACCTGTACCAGATCACTGCCCGCAGCCTCGGTCGCCATCGTCGTCTCTCGCGCATCACGCAATCGCGTCGCCGGGCGGGTGCCGTCCGGCCAACGCGAGTCTTACTCGAATCGCATGCCGGTTTGACAGTGCCTCGAACGCGCCATCCGGCAGGGGTGGGAGGAAGCGTTTCCCCGCAATGTCGGAAACGGCGAACGTCATTGCCTTCGGACACGCCGCAAGGCAGATTTCGCGTCATGGTGGGAGGGAAGGCGGCAATGCAGACGCTGACGCTGGTCGTGATCGGGCTGATCGTGCTCGCGGCCTTCTGGCTGGCCGGACGCATGTTCGGCGAAGGGGGCCGCAAGGGCGCGGCCTTGGCGCTGCGGGTGTTCCTGCCGGTGTGGCTGGTGCCGGCCGCCGCAAATCTCGCGATCGGCTACTACGTGGCCGAACGGCCGCTATGGACGGAGATTTTCGTGTTTCTCGCCGTATTCGGCGTTCCGGCCGCGGTCGCTATCGTGCTGCTGCGCGGAGGAAATCGCCCGCGCGACATGGCGTGAAGGGGAAGTGACGGGTCAGTCCTGCGCCAGCGCGCCGACCTGGCGCTGGTCGAGGCGCTTGAGGCTGAGGCCGATGACCGGCACCATCTCGTCGTCGACCTTGACCGAAACCGTCACGTTCATCGTGTTCTCGTTGGGCAGGCGGGCCAGCATGGCACCGTCCAGCGCCTTGCGGTTCAGCGAGAACACGACCTTGTCGCCGGTCACGGTGCCGCCGATGACGTCGAGGCCCTTGCCGGCCGCGCCGTCCATGAAGTTGCCGCGATAGCCCTTGCGGGCCTTCTCGATCGAGGCGCTCATCTTCTGGGTGAACAGGCCCACGCGGCAGCCGCCATCCAGCGACATTCCGACCTTGCCGGCGGGCTGGGAGCCGGTGAAGTTGCAGACGAACTTGGTGCCCTTGTACTTGCCGGCCACGATCTCGCCGGGACCGGACCAGCGCCCCTCGACCTGGCTGAAGAACTGGCGCTCACGCTCGGAAGCGTCGGCCGATCCCGCGCCGAACGCGACAGCGGAGACTGCGAGCAGCGGAACGGCGGAAAGAAGGAGCTGTCTTTTCATCGGGACACCCGGGGCACTGCGGCGACGCAAACGGCACTGGCCGGAACCATGGACAACAATGGTTAATGCTTCGCTATCGCCTGATTCCAAACGACAGTGGTCCACACGCATGCCGCGCGCAAGCCTATTGGGCCGGCGATTCGTCGCGGGACGCCTTTCGGGCGGAGAACTGTGTCAAAACTGCAAGCATGTCGCCGAGGCCCGGGCGCTTGACCGCTTCGAAGGGCAGGGGGCGCGTGGCCTCCATGGCCGCGATGCCGATGCGTGCCGTCATCATGCCGTTGACGACGCCTTCGCCGAGCTTGGCCGACAGCCGCGCCGCCAGCCCCTGGCCGATGAGCTGCTGGACCACGGTGTCGCCGGCGGCGATGGAGCCGGTGATGGCGAGATGCGCGAGGACCGAGCGCACCAGCCGGAAGAAGCCGAGCGTGCCTGGCCGGGCGCCGTAGAGCTCGGCCAGGCGGCGGATCAGGCGGGCCGCCTCGAAGGTGACATAGGCGATGTCGACCAGCGCGCGCGGCGAGACGGCTGTGACCAACGAGACGCGCTTGGCGGCGTCGAGCACGAGGATGCGGGCGCGTTCGTCGAGCGGGGCGAGCAGTTCCGCTTCGGCCAGGCGGACGAGATCGTGCCCGTCGATGATGTCGTCCCTGGTGTCAGCCAGAGCGCGGCGGCCGGCGGCCGTGTCGGGCCGGGAGGCGACGAATTGCGCGAGATCGTCGACCAGCCTGCGCGCCTCGCGCTGGTCGTTGCGCAGCGCGACGTCCACCGCCCGCGCGCGCATGTGCTCGACCGAGGCCAGCCGGCGAAGCCCGACAACCTCGCGCGCGACGATGATGAACAGCGACAGCCCAGCCGCCGCGGCGACCGCCACGGCCGTCCAGCCCAGCCAGTCGGCGCGCGAGAAGAGGTCGCGGATGAGGCTGTCGACCCACAGCCCGACGGCGAGCGACAGCAGCAGGCCGAAAGCCGCGGCGAAAATCCGCCCAAGGCGGGAGCGGCCCCTGGGCGCGGTGGGCAGGGGCGGCGTCGCCAGTGCCTCGTCGGGCGCGTCGAACACGTCGAATTCCTGCGGCGTGACGACCACCGCCTGCGCCGGCTTGACCGCGCGGGGACGGCGCACGGAGCTGTCGGCCGGCGGCTCGGCATGGGTGCGCTGGGCGGGCTGCTGCGGCTCGACGCGGAAGGCCGCGGGTTTTCGCGTGTTCATGCCAGCCGGTCTCCGAGCAGGAACTGAAGCGCGCGGTCGAGGCGGATATGCGGAAGCGACAGCGTGACGCCTTCGGCCGTGCGCTCCAGCCGGGGCGGGCGGAAGCGCACGAAACGGACGAGGTCCTGCTCCGTGGCCGATGCACCGGCGTCGAGCATCGAAGCCGGATCCGCCGGCAGGTCGCCGGGAAACACCGCCGTTTCCGTCTCGCCATCGAAGGTTTCGTCGCCGATCGTCTCGCCGGCGATGGGCGTGCCGATGATGACCGGCAGGGTCTCGCGGCCCTGCTTGACCGTGCCCTCGCGTGTTGCCCGCACGGCCGCCATGGCCAGCACGTCCACCTTGGCGCCGGAGAAGCCGGCGCGCTCGATCGCGCGGTCGGCCAGCCGCCGCACAAGCGCCTGCAGGCGGTCATGCGCGGTGTGGTGGATGTGGTCGGCCTTTGTGGCGGCGACCAGGATGCGGTCGATGCGGTGCGAGAAGAAATCGGTGAGGAAGCCGCCGCGTCCGGGCCGGAAGCAGGCGAGAATCTCGGTCAGCGCGCGCTCCAGATCGGCCACCGAGGCGGGGCCGGCATTCAGCGCCTGCATGACGTCGATCAGCACGATCTGCCGGTCGAGGCGGGCGATATGCTCGCGGAAGAAGGGCCGCACCACATGCGTCCGGTAGGCCTCGTAGCGGCGCTCCATCATGGCGTGCAGCGAGCCGGACGCGGCCTTTGCACCGGCCGCGAGCGGCATCGGCGAGAAGGTGAGGGCGGGCGAGCCTTCGAGGTCGCCGGGCATGAGGAAGCGGCCGGGCGGCAGCGTGGAGAGCGCGCGGCTGTCCTGCTTGCAGGCGCGCAGATAGGCGGTGAAGCTTTCGGCCAGGCGCCGGGCGGTCATCTCGTCGGCGGCAGCGGCGGGGTTGGCGCCCGCTGCCAGTGCGCGCCATTGTTCCGAAAGGCCCGAGCGGACGGGAAGCTGCGCCAGCTCGACCGCCTCGCGCGAAAACTCGGCATAGGATTTGCCGAGCAGCGGCAGGTCGAGCAGCCATTCGCCCGGATAGTCCACGATGTCTATGGAAAGGCGGCCGGGCGAGAACATGCGGTTCCAGCCGGAGGCGGATTCGTACTGTACGGTGAGGCGCAACTCGGAGATGGCGCGGGTCGAATCCGGCCATGTGCGCTCGTCGATCAGGGCGGCGATGTGGTCTTCGTACTGGAAGCGCGGCACCGCGTCGTCGGGCTGGTGTTCCAGGAAGGCGCGGGCGATGCGGCCGGATTTCTGCGCCTCGAACAGCGGCAGCCGCCCGCCATGCACCAGATTGTGCACGAGAGACGAGATGAAGACGGTCTTGCCGGCGCGCGACAGCCCGCTGACGCCAAGGCGCAGCGAAGGCGAGAACAGCCCCGTGGCGCGCTCCGCCATCGTGCCGAGGGCGATGCGGGCCTCGTCCGTGAATGTGGTCAATGCTGGCAAATGCAGGCCTTCGCGTCCGACGGCCCCGATATAGGTGGGAAGCGGCCGGCTTGCAAAGCGCGGCCGGCGGGATCACTCGCGGAGGAGCCAGCTTTCCAGCGTGCCGGCGCCCGGCTCGACCTCCGCGAGCGGCCCCTCGAAGCCGATGACGGCGAGCGACGATGTCGGATAGCGCGACCGCATGCTGTCCAACGCGCGAGCGTCGCCGTCGCCGGCGAGCGCGTCCGCCGTTTCGGCGATCATCGGGTTGTGGCCGACGACGAGCACCGTGTGGCCCGATCCCGCGCCGCGGATGGCGGCCAGGTAGCCCCCGACATCGGACCCGTAGAGCGCTTCGAGGAAGCGGACATTGGCGACTTCGCCGACCGCTTCGCTGACCCCGTCCCAGGTCTCGCGCGTGCGCTTGGCGGGCGAGCACAGCACCACGTCGGGCTTGAGCTTCGCGTCGGCGATGGCCTTGCCCACTGCGCGCGCATGCGCCCTGCCGCTTTCCTCGAGCGGGCGGTCGAAATCGCGCATTCCGGGAAGAGCCTTAGCGGCCTTGGAGTGGCGAAGCAGCAGAACTCGGCTCAACGGAAACTCCACGGCGCGAAAACGCCACAATGACGATGAATTTCGTGTAGTGCGTGGCTTGCTCGCGCGCAACCGGCAGTGGCGCGTAACAGCGGCACCGCCATGCGCCGGGCGGTGACGCAACGGCAGTATCGCCAAGTCGGCATCTGCCTGATTTGTTGGCACTATTTGCGCGCGCTGCAGGCTTTCATTCACGGCTGGCGGGTGCGCATTAACAAAACCGTGAGACGGGTTGCCTTTGTGCTTGTGCCGCCTTGGGGCGACGAATATATAGGCGCCGGGTCGTCCAGTGGGGTGAGTCGAATGAGCGATCTGGTTGATGCCGACTACGTGCCTTCTGAAAACGAGCCGTTCATGAATGAGCGGCAGAGGGCATACTTCAGGCGCAAGCTGGTTGCCTGGAAGAGCGACATACTGCGCGAGGCGCGCGAGACGCTCGAAATCCTGCAGCAGGAAAACGCCAACCATCCCGATCTCGCCGACCGGGCTTCCTCCGAGACGGACAGGGCCATCGAACTGCGCGCCCGCGACCGCCAGCGCAAGCTGATCTCCAAGATCGACGCAGCGCTGATGCGCATCGAGGAAGGCACCTACGGCTATTGCGAGGAGACTGGCGAGCCGATCTCGCTGAAGCGGCTAGACGCGCGCCCGATCGCCACGCTTTCGATCGAGGCGCAGGAGCGGCACGAGCGGCGCGAGAAGGTCTACCGCGACGACTGAGGCCTGACCTGCTCTGAATTGGCAGGCCATGATTTCAAAGGGGCAGCTCAGGGCTGCCCCTTTTTGTTTGCTGCGTGGATCAGGCAGCGAGGGCTGCGGTGCGGATCAGGCAGCGCGTGGCACCTCACCGACATAGCGCGACTGCGGCCGGATCAGCCGGCCGGTGAGCAGCTGTTCCCGGGCATGGGCGATCCAGCCTGTCATGCGGCCGGCGGCGAAGACGCAGGTGAATGCGTCGACCGGGAAGCCCAGCGCCTCGAGCAGCACCGCCGTGTAGAATTCGACATTTGTGTCGAGCGCGCGGCCGGGTCGTGCCTCGCGCAGCAGGTCGAGCGCCGCGGCCTCCACTGCCTCCGCGAGCGCCAGCCGGCCGGGCCTGCCGGTGCTTCCGAGGCGGGCGATCGCTGCCTTGAGCGCGTCGGCGCGCGGGTCGCGCACACGGTAGATGCGGTGGCCGAAGCCCATCAGCCGGTCGCCACGGGCAAGTGCTTCCGCCAGCCAGCGGCGCGCCTCGGCTGGCTCGCCGATCGCGTCCAGCATGTCCAGCACCGGGCCGGGCGCGCCGCCATGCAGCGGACCTTTCAGCGCGCACAGGCCGGCGATGGCAGCCGAGACGAGACCCGCCTGGGTGGAGGCGACGGTTCGGGCGGCGAAGGTCGACGCGTTCATGCCGTGGTCACTGACGGTGACGAGATACGCGTTGAGCGCATCGACTTGCGCGGCCGTGGGCATGCGCCCATGCAGCATGCGCAGGAAATCGGGCGCATGGCCGAGTGCTGGATCGGGCGGCAGCGGGGCCTCTCCGGCGGCGCGCCTGAGGGCTGCCGCCGTGACCACCGCCGGCGCAGCCAGCAGGGCGAGCGCAGTGGCGGCGTCGTCGCCGTCGGGAAGCAGCGACAGGCCCGCGCGCAACGCTTCGACTGGCGACAGGTCATCCAGCAGCGCGAGGCGAGGTGCGAGGCGCGCGAAGACCGCGGCGCGGCTTTCGCCGATCGCGGCGCGCAGCGCCTCGCCGCGGGGCAGCGGCTCCACGAAGCCGCCCAGCAGCAGGATAGCGACATCCTCGAAGGATGCCTGCCGCGACAGTTCCTCGACCGCATGGCCGCGAATGACCAGCCGGCCCGCCCTGCCGTCGACATCCGACAGAACCGTTTCGGCAGCGATCACATCATCCAGTCCATTCATACGCTTCTCCTTGCTTTTGGAGCGAGGATGGCGGCATGATGCGCACATCGTCAATCTTGATCAACATAATCAATATGAGCGGCTGGCACTCGCGCGACGGCATACTCGACCTGCTCGGCATCAAGCCGCAGACCCTCTACGCCTATGTCAGCCGCGGCCTGATCGCCGCACGTCCCGACCCCGAGGACCCGCGCCGCAGCCTTTACAACGCCGGCGATGCGCAGGCGCTGGCGGGCAAGCGGGCGCGCGGTCGCCGGGCCCGCGACGTGGCGCAGGGCGCGATGGCATGGGGCGAGGCGATCCTGCCGACGCGCATCTCGGCGGTGGAGCACGGAAGGCTGTTCTACCGTGAGCGCGACGCGGTGCGGCTGGCGCTGTCGGGTGCTTCGCCCGACGAGGCGGCGGCCCTGCTGTGGCACGCGCCAGCGGGCACGCTGAACGGCGCGAGGCCGCTGGCCCGACGTGACGCCGGCTCGCCCGTGGCGTCGGCGCTGGCGACTCTTGCGGCGGAAGCCGCGAGCGGCGTGCCGACACGGGGCAGGGCGGCCGCAGCCCTGCTGCCGGAGGCCGCGGTACTGGCAAAGACGGTCGCGGCAGCACTCGGCGCGCAGGCCGGGGACGACATCGCCGCCGGTTTCGCGGCCGCATGGGGCTGCGGACCGGAGGCGGGCGATCTGATCCGCATGGCGCTGGTGCTGCTCGCCGACCACGAGCTCAACACATCGACCTTCGCCGCGCGCGTCGCTGCCTCGACCGGAGCGCCGCTGGCCGCCGCGCTGCTGGCCGGCTTCGCCACGCTGACGGGGCCGGCGCATGGCGGCGCGGCAAGGCGGCTGGACGAACTGTGCCGGATTTCGCAGGAGACCGGCGCGGCGGCGGCGGTTCGCGGCTGGATCGCCAGCGGCGAGACGTTGCCGGGCTTCGGCCATCCGCTCTACACGCAGCAGGACCCGCGGGCGGCAGCGCTGCTGGGACGGTACGAGGCGCCGGCGCAGATGCGCGAACTGGCCGGCGAGGTGGAGACGGTCGCGGGATTGAAGCCCAACATCGACTTCGCGCTGCTGGCGCTGGTCCGCGCATTTGGCCTGCCGGCGGATGCGCCGCTGACGCTGTTTGCGGCAGGCCGCACCATAGGCTGGCTGGCGCACGCGATGGAACAGACCGCGACGGGAACGCTGATCCGCCCGCGCGCCTACTATGTCGGCCCGCCGCACGAGGCGGCAGCAGAGGATGCCTGACTAGCCGGGCGCGCCGTCTCAGCGCTTGGTGCGGGAAAGTTCGCCCAGCAGCTTCGACATCTCGTCCTCGACCGAATCGGGAAGCTCGTCTTCCTTGTGCAGCCTGTTGCCGTCGAGGGTAACCTCGAGTTCCTCGCGCAGCGCCTCGTCGAGGTCGGGCGGCGTGTCGGCTGGCGCGTTGGCTGCCGCATGCGCAGGGGCAGGCCTGGCGGCGGGCGAGGGGGGCGACATTGCGGGCGCAGCGGCCGATGCGGCCGCCGGCCTTGCCAGCGGCGGCGCAGGCTGCCGGACGGGCTGCATGCTGGCCGGCTGCAGGGCCGGGCGCGGCGCCGGAGCAGGCGCGGGCGGCGGGGTTGGCGAAAGCGACGGCGCAGGCGCGGCCGGTCGCGCAATCGGCGTTATCCGGGGCGCAGCCGGCTCGGACGGCTGGTGAGGCGGCGCCGGATGCTCGGCCGGCCGCTGGCCGGTCGCCGGGTGCGCGCTGGCTGCCGGGTGCGCGCTCGCTGCGGGATGGGGGCTGGCCGCAGCCATGCGCTGCCGCTCCTCGGCTCCGTTCTCCCGGGCGGGCTCCTCACCGGGGCGGCGCAGCGTCGCCGCCAGGCGGATGTTCTGCTCGACCACGACATCGGTGGGCCCACCGATGAGGATGAGGTGTTCGACGTCGTCGCGCCGGACCAGCACCAGCCGGCGGTGGCTGTCGACCGCGGCGGCGTCCATGACCGCCAGCCGCGCCTTGCGGTTGCGGCCGCCCGACACGAACGTGCCGAAGGTGAGGCTGCGCACGATCTTGATCAGCAGCAGGACGACTAGCAGCAGCAGCAGCGCGCCCACCGTCCAGATCATCGCAGTCGCATAGGCGGGGCCTGCAATGCCTTCCAACCACTCGCGCATTCCGTGCCTCCCCTCGACCTTGGCGGTGGGCAGCCTAGACTCGCCGACCATCTGCCGCAAGGCGCGCCGGGACCTTGGAACCCCGTGGGGAACAAGCGGGAGCGCGCCTTGCGGGTATCGGCGGCATTGATGTATGCCGGACGGGTGGCAGGGGAAGCCGCTGCGGGCTGTTTTCGAGCATGGCAGGCAAGGAACGGATGGCCAGGAAAACCGGCGGCGCGGCGCACCAGGCGCCGATCATCGACCAGGGTTCGCGCCCAGGCCCCGTGACACGACTCATCGTGTTCACGATCGTGCTGGCGCTGGCCGCGGTCGTTTTCGCGCTGTTCCGCGAACATCTGGGCGACCAGTTCCTGCTGGGCCTGCTGGGCGTGCTGGCCATGATCGGCACCGGATACCTGTTCGCGACCGCGATCGGTTTCGTGCAGGTGTCGCCGCGCTCGGCGGGGGACGAGCTGTCCAAGTCGTTTGTCGATTCGATGGGGCAGGGCCTGCTGGTGACCGAACCCAAGGGCGGCGTGGTCTATGCCAACGCGGCCTATGCCGAGATGACCGGCGCCAAGAGCGCAGCCGACGTGAAGACCGTGGAGTCGCTGCTTTCCGACAGCCCCGAGGCGTCGTCGACCATTTTCCGGCTGGCGGCCGGCCTGCGCGACGGACAGGCGGGCGACGGCGAGTTCCGCCTGTCGCACTCGATCCGCCCGGGCGACGAGCCCGGTGCACGCTGGTACAGGACGCGCGCCCGCGCCTTCCGCGTGCCCGGCTACCGGCAGCCGCTGCATGCCTGGCAGATATCCGACATCTCGACCGAGCGCGCCGAGCAGGAGCGATTCTTCCTCGACCTTCAGAAGGCGATCGACCATCTCGACCATGCGCCGGCCGGCTTCTTCGCGGCCGACCCGGAAGGCCGCATCACCTATGTCAACGCCACGCTGGCCGACTGGCTGGGCATAGACCTCGCCAATTTCACGCCCGGCCAGATCCGCCTGGCGGAAATCGTGGCCGGCGACGGCATGGCGCTGATCCGCTCGGTGAAGTGCGAGCCGGGCACCACGCGCGACGCCATGATCGATCTCGACCTGGCCGCCGCGAACGGCGAGGCGCTACCGGTGCGCTTCATGCACCGCATCAGCGTGAGCCGCGACGGCGTCGCCGGCTCGACGCGCACCATCGTGCTGAACCGCAAGGAAGGCGGCGACGCCTCGGCTGAGCTGCGCGCCGCCGAGATTCGTTTCACACGCTTCTTCAATTCGACGCCGATGGCGATTGCGGGCGTGGACGGCGAAGGGCGCATCCTGCGCACCAACGCCCCCTTCCTGTCGCTGTTTGCGCCAGTCGTCGACCGTGACGCCGTGGACCGGGGCGTGCGCCTCGACAGCGTCATCCACGAGCGTGACCGGCCGGCCTTCGCGGCCGCGCTGGAGCGCGCGCGCCAGCGCCAGGCCAGCATCTCGCCCATCGACACCATGCTGCCCGGCAACGACGAGCGCTACCTGCGCTTCTACGTCAACGCGATCTCCGACGATTCGGGCGAGGGCGAGGAAGCAGCCATCGTCTACGCGGTCGAGACGACGGAGCAGAAGGCGCTTGAGAACCAGATGGCGCAGAGCCAGAAGATGCAGGCCGTGGGCCAGCTGGCGGGCGGCATCGCGCACGACTTCAACAACGTGCTGACCGCCATCATCATGGCGTCGGACCTGCTGCTGACCAGCCACCGGCCGTCCGACCCGTCCTTCCAGGACATCATGAACATCAAGCAGAACGCCAACCGCGCCGCCTCGCTGGTGCGGCAGTTGCTGGCCTTCTCGCGCCGCCAGACCATGCGCCCGGAGGTGCTGAACCTCACCGACGTGCTGGCCGATCTGCGCATGCTGCTGGCGCGGCTGGTGGGGAACGACGTGACGCTGAAGATCGAGCACGGGCGCGACCTGTGGCCGGTGAAGGCGGATATCGGCCAGTTCGAGCAGGTGGTGGTGAACCTCGCGGTGAACGCGCGCGACGCCATGCCCGGCGGTGGCGACCTGACGATCCGCACGCGCAACGTTGCGGAAGCCGAATGCGCGTCATTCGGCTATCGCGAACTGGCGCATGGCGACTATGTGATGCTGGAGGCGCAGGACAGCGGCACGGGCATCGAGCCGGAAGTGCTGAAGAAGATCTTCGAGCCGTTCTTCACCACCAAGGAGGTGGGCAAGGGCACCGGCCTCGGCCTGTCGATGGTGTACGGCATCATCAAGCAGACAGGCGGTTTCATCTTCTGCGATTCCGAGCCCGGCAAGGGCGCGACCTTCCGCATCTTCCTGCCGCGGCACGTGCCGGATGCGCAGGAGATCGCCGACGAGCAGGCGGCGGCCGCCGCGCCGGCCAAGACGCCCGTGCGCGACGAGCAGAAGGATCTGTCCGGCTCCGCGGCCGTGCTGCTGGTGGAGGACGAGGACGCGGTGCGCATGACCAATGTGCGCGCGCTCGCCTCGCGCGGCTACACCGTGCATGAGGCGTCATCCGGCGTGGAGGCGCTGGAGGTCTACAAGGAGCTCGGCGGCAAGATCGACATCGTGGTGTCGGACGTGGTCATGCCGGAGATGGACGGCCCGACGCTGCTGCGCGAGCTGCTGCTGCTGCAGCCGGACATCAAATTCATCTTCGTCTCGGGTTATGCCGAGGACGCGTTCTCCAAGAACCTGCCCGAAAACGCCAAGTTCGGTTTCCTGCCGAAGCCCTTCTCGCTGAAGCAACTGGCGACCGTGGTGCGAGACATGCTCGACGCCGAGTGACGGCGTCGTCTGCCCATATCAGGCTCCGCTCTTTGCCTTCATATTAAGCAGATCGGCGCTCTGCCTAAAAACTAGCCTCCGACATGCTGCACTGCATAAGCTTTCCTCAACGGAAAGTTAACGACCGCGTGTGCCCGCAGGTCGCCCGCTTCCGGAGATGCGTGTAACCTCTTGAGAATGCAGTAGAACGAGAGGGGACGAATCTACGGATTTCCGACTGGCACGGGGATTGCAAAGCCTATTGCGGTGCAACAACCCTTTCTTCGGAGGTTCGATATGAGGGGTAATTACGCGACGGTGACCGGGGCGGTATCGGCGGGCCTGCTGGCAGCAGGCCTTTTGATGAGCGCGCCGGCGGCGGCACAGGAAGACACGATCAAGGTCGGCATCCTGCATTCGCTCTCGGGTACGATGGCGATCTCGGAGACGACGCTGAAGGACACGATGCTGTTCCTCATCGAGGAGCAGAACAAGAAGGGCGGCCTGCTGGGCAAGAAGCTCGAGGCGGTGGTGGTCGACCCGGCTTCCGACTGGCCGCTCTTTGCCGAGAAGGCGCGCGAGCTGATCTCGGTCAACAAGGTGGCTGCCGTGTTCGGCTGCTGGACCTCGGTGTCGCGGAAGTCGGTGCTGCCGGTGTTCGAGGAGCTGAACTCGCTGCTGTTCTACCCCGTCCAGTATGAGGGCGAGGAGAGCCAGCGCAACGTCTTCTACACGGGTGCCGCGCCGAACCAGCAGGCGATCCCCGCGGTCGACTATCTGATGAACGAGGAAGGCGTGGAGCGCTGGGTGCTGGCCGGCACCGACTACGTCTACCCGCAGACGACGAACAAGATCCTGCAGGCCTATCTCGAAGCCAAGGGCGTGGCCAAGGACGACATCATGATCAACTACACGCCGTTCGGCCATTCCGACTGGCAGACGATCGTGACAGACATCAAGAATTTTGGCTCGGCCGGCAAGAAGACGGCGGTGGTCTCGACCATCAACGGCGACGCCAACGTGCCCTTCTACAAGGAGCTCGCCAACCAGGGCATCAAGGCCGAGGACATCCCAGTCGTGGCGTTCTCGGTGGGTGAGGAAGAGCTCGCCGGCATCGACACCGGCCCGCTGGTCGGCCACCTGACCGCGTGGAACTACTTCCAGTCGGTCGACACGCCGGAGAATGCCGAGTTCATCGCGGCGTGGAAGTCCTTCATCAAGGACGACAAGCGCGTGACCAACGACCCCATGGAAGCCCACTTCATCGGCTTCAACATGTGGGTGAAGGCGGTGGAGAAGGCCGGCACGACCGATCCGGACGCGGTGATCGACTCCATCATCGGCGTCTCCGTGCCGAACCTGTCGGGTGGCTATTCCGCGATGATGCCGAACCACCACATCACCAAGCCGGTGCTGATCGGCGAAATCCAGGCCGACGGCCAGATGGAGACCGTGTGGGAGACCCCCGGCCTCGTGGTCGGCGACGAGTGGTCGGATTACCTGCCTGACTCCAAGGACCTGATCGCCGACTGGCGCGCGCCGATGTCCTGCGGAAACTTCAACGTCGCCTCCGGCAAGTGCGGCGGCAAGGGCATCAACTGATCTGACGGTTTCCTCCCAAGCGACCTCCGGGCGGGTGTTTTCCCGCACCCGCCCGGGCATCCATCTCCGACAGAGCGACGATCCATGACCGCTTCGGCTCTACGCTGCCCCGCCACATTCGGTTGCACCCTGCGCAACGTTCTCGCGGCGCTTTCGCTTCTGCTTTTCTTCGCTGCGATTCCCACGGCGCATGCGCAGACCGACGAGACCGCGCTGCGCGGCATCATCGCCCAATTCGCCGACGCCAGGAATTTTCGCGAGACGGAGCAGGTGGTGCGCGACCTTGCCGCCACCGGCGATGCGGCCGTGGCGCGCGTGCTCAACGCGCTGTCGGACGGCAATGTAAGCTTCCGCAAGACGGACAAGGCCGTGTTCATCATCAGCGAGCGCGGCGGCAAGGTGACGCTGTTCGACCCGATCTCGGGCGAGAATGCAGGCGAGGCGACCGGCGGCGAGATCACCAAGGTCAAGGTGAACAACGGCCTGCGCCGGACCATCCGCGAGGCGCTTGCCGCGCTGACGCTGGGCTCGACCGACCCGGCCGTGCGCGCGCAGGCCGCCGACACCATGTTTGCCGCGCCCGACCCGAGCGCCATCGAGGCGCTGGACGCGGCGATTGCCGAAGAAGCGGTCGCCTCGGTGAAGCAGCGCATGATCTGGGCGCGTGCGGCCTCCGTGCTTGTTTCCGACCTTCCCGAGCAGGAGAAGATCGAGGCGATCGGCGTGATCGGCGCGCGCGGCGACCGTGCGGCGCTGTCGCTGCTGACCGGCTACGAGGCGCGCGCGGAAGGCGCGCTGAAGGACGCGGCGGCGAAAGCGGTTGCGGAAATCCAGGGCACGCTGGCGGCCTGGAACGCGGCGCAGAACGTCTGGTACGGCATCTCGCTAGGTTCGGTGCTGCTGCTGGCGGCGATCGGGCTGGCCATCACCTTCGGCGTGATGGGCGTGATCAACATGGCGCATGGCGAGATGGTGATGCTCGGCGCCTACACCACCTTCGTGGTGCAGAACGTCATCCGAACCTCGTTTCCTGAACTGTTCGACTGGTCGCTGCTGATCGCGCTGCCGCTCGCCTTCCTCGTGGCCGGCGGCGTCGGGCTGGTCATCGAGCGCGGCCTGATCCGCTTCCTCTACGGCCGCCCGCTGGAGACGCTGCTCGCCACCTGGGGCGTGTCGCTGGTGCTGCAGCAGGCGGTGCGGTCGATCTTCGGCCCGACGAACCGCGAGGTCGGCAACCCGTCCTGGATGTCGGGATCGTTCGACCTCGGGCAGATGGCGATCACCTGGAACCGCCTGTGGATCGTGGTGTTCGCGCTCGGCGTGTTCGTGGCGCTGCTCTACATTTTCAACCGCACGCCCTGGGGCCTGCAGATGCGCGCGGTGACGCAGAACCGGCGCATGGCTTCCTCGATGGGCATCCGCACGCCGTGGATCGATGCGCTCACCTTCGCGCTCGGCTCCGGCATTGCGGGCATAGCGGGCGTGGCGCTGAGCCAGGTCGACAACGTGTCGCCCGACCTCGGGCAGGGCTACATCATCGACAGCTTCATGGTGGTGGTGTTCGGCGGCGTCGGCAATCTGTGGGGCACGCTGGTCGGCGCGTTCTCGCTCGGCATCCTCAACAAGTTCCTCGAGCCCTATGCCGGCGCGGTGCTGGGCAAGATCCTGGTGCTGGTGCTGATCATCCTGTTCATCCAGAAGCGCCCGCGCGGCCTGTTCGCGCTCAAGGGCCGGGCGGTGGAAGCATGATGACCGCACGCTTCTTCGCCGGTGGGCTGTCGCGCCGCATCCAGATCGCGATCGCGGTGCTGCTCGCAGTGGCGGTAATCGTTCCCATCCTGCACCTGGCGGTGCCGCCATCGAGCTCGTTCCACGTGCCGGCCTACATGGTGGCGCTGGTGGGCAAGTATCTGTGCTTCGCGCTGCTGGCGCTCGCGCTCGATCTGGTGTGGGGTTATTGCGGCATCCTCTCGCTCGGCCACGGGGCGTTCTTCGCGCTCGGCGGATACGCGATGGGCATGTATCTGATGCGGCAGATCGGCAGCAGAGGCGTCTACGGCAACCCGCTGCTGCCCGACTTCATGGTGTTCCTGAACTGGAAGGAACTGCCCTGGTACTGGTACGGCGTCGACCAGTTCTGGTTCGCCGCGCTGATGGTGATGGCGGTGCCGGGCCTGCTCGCCTTCGTGTTCGGCTGGTTCGCCTTCCGCAGCCGCGTGACCGGCGTCTACCTGTCGATCATCACGCAGGCGATGACCTACGCGCTGCTGCTCGCCTTCTTCCGCAACGACATGGGCTTCGGCGGCAATAACGGCCTGACCGACTTCAAGGACATACTCGGCTACCCCGTGCAGGCGGGGGCGACGCGGGCCTCGCTGTTTGCCGCGAGCGCGATCGCGCTGGCGCTGGGCGTGCTGCTGGTGGCGGCGATCGCTTCCTCGAAATTCGGCAAGCTGATGGTCGCGGTGCGCGACGCCGAAAGCCGCACGCGCTTCATCGGCTGGAGGCCGGAGAACATAAAGCTGTTCGCCTTCACGGTATCGGCGATCATGGCGGGCATCGCGGGCGCGCTGTACGTGCCGCAGGTGGGCATCATCAATCCCGGCGAGTTCGCGCCGGCCAATTCGATCGAGGTGGTGATCTGGACCGCCGTCGGCGGGCGCGGCACCATTGTCGGGCCGATCGTCGGCGCGCTGCTGGTGAATGCGGGCAAGAGCTGGTTCACGGCCGTGCTGCCCAATGTCTGGCTGTTTGCGCTGGGCGGGCTGTTCGTCGCCACCACGCTGTTCCTGCCCAAGGGCATCGTCGGCACGTATGACCAGTGGCGGGCGAACCGCCGCGAACATGCGAAGGCGCGGGGCGAGCCGCCGCAACAGCCGACGCCGGTCGAGCCCGAGGTGGCGATCGTGCGGGTCTCGCCGAAGAATTCGCCGGCCGGCCTCGGCCCCGAACCGCAACCGGCGGAGTGAAGCCATGAGCAGGCAGCACACCATCCTCTATCTCGACGGCGTGTCGGTTTCCTTCGACGGGTTCAGGGCGATCAACGATCTGTCGCTGGTGCTCGACAAGGGCGAGATGCGCGCCATCATCGGCCCCAACGGCGCCGGCAAGACGACGATGATGGACATCATCACCGGCAAGACACGGCCGGACAAAGGCGAGGTGTTCTTCGACGGCGACATCGACCTGACCAGGCACGACGAAGCCGACATCGCCATGATGGGCATAGGCCGGAAATTCCAGAAGCCGACCGTGTTCGAGAGCCATACGGTCGAGGACAACCTGGTGCTGTCGCTGAAGGGGCCGCGCTCGATCTTCCCGGCGCTGTTCGGCAGCCGGTCGGCGGAGGATTTGCGGCAGATCGACGAGATACTGGAGACGGTGCGGCTGGCCCACAAGCGCCACGACCTCGCGGCCAATCTCAGCCACGGCCAGAAGCAGTGGTTGGAGATCGGCATGCTGCTGGCGCAGGACCCGAAGCTGCTGCTGGTGGACGAGCCGGTGGCGGGCATGACCGACGCGGAGACCGAAGAAACCGCGCGCCTGCTGCGGGATATCGCAAAGACGCATTCCGTCATCGTGGTCGAGCACGACATGCATTTCGTGCGCGAGCTCGGCGTGAAAGTGACGTGCCTGCACGAGGGCTCGGTGCTGTCGGAAGGTCCGCTCGACTTCGTCTCGGCGGATGAGCGCGTCATCGAAGTCTATCTGGGGAGGTGAGGATGCTTACCGTCACCGATGCCACCCTCCACTACGGTGCCGCGCAGGCGCTGCGCGGCGTGTCGATCAAGGCCGATGCGGCCAAGATCACCTGCGTGCTCGGCCGCAACGGCGTGGGCAAGACCAGCCTGATGCGCTCGATCGTCGGGCACCATCGGCTAAGTTCGGGCAGCATAGAGTTTGAGGGGAAGGTGCTTGACCGGAGCGCGGCGTACGATCGCGCCCGGTCGGGAATTTCATTCGTGCCGCAGGGGCGGGAGATTTTTCCGCTGCTGACCGTGCGCGAAAATCTGGAGACCGGCTACGCGCCGCTGAAGCGCAGCGAACGCGATGTGCCCGAGCACGTGTTCGAGCTGTTTCCGGTGCTGAAGGAGATGCTGGGGCGGCGCGGAGGCGACCTCTCCGGCGGTCAGCAGCAGCAGCTCGCCATCGGCCGCGCGCTGACCATGCGGCCCAAGCTGCTGGTGCTGGACGAGCCCACCGAGGGCATCCAGCCGTCGATCATCAAGGATATCGGCCGCGCCATCCGCTATCTGCGCGACACGGCCGGCATCGCGATCCTGCTGGTCGAGCAGTATCTCGACTTCTGCCGGGAGCTCGCCGACGAGGTCTACATCATGGATCGCGGGCTGGTGGTGCATCACGGCGCGGCGGAAGACCTCGACCTGCCCGCGGTGCGGCGGCACCTGACGGTATGACCCTCGCGAAGCGCCGCGTGGCGTGGTATGCAACGCCATGCGCGCAGTGCTGATGGGCATTCTCGGCTTCTTGCTCGGCTCGGTGGGATCGCTGATCGTCCTGCTGCTGGGCTACGGCATATTCTCCGCGGCCACCGACTACCACGATTTCGAGGGCGCGACGGCCATGGGCCTCGCCTACATCTCGCCGGTGATCGCGCTTGTCTGCGGGGTCGCAGGCGCCGCGCTGTTCGTGCAGATCTCGCGGCCGCGCAAGCGGGCCTGAAGACTATTTCTTCGTTTTCGCGGCCTTGGCGCGCAGGCGCTCCAGAATCTTCTCTGAGGTGAGCTCGCGCACGGCATCCTTTCCGATCCAGCGCGCGGCCTTGTCTGAAGACGCTGCGAGCTTTTCGGAGAGCGCCAGGGCAGGGGCATGCAGCGCCAGCGACCGCTTGCCGATGGTGCGCAGCGCCCAGTTGACCGCCTTCTTGACGAAATTGCGCGGGTCGGTCGCGTGCTTCTCGATCAGCGGAAGGTAGGCCTCGAAGGTGGCGTCCGGCTCCTTCTTGCGGTGGATGGTGGCCCAGCACAGCATGGCGAAGGCGGTTCGGCGCACGAACTCGCGCTCGTCTTTTGCAAATTCGTCGATCAGCGCCCGCCAGTGGTCGGTGTCGACGAAGAGGTCGGAGACCCCGTCGACGATGTCCCAGGAGTCGAACTCGGCCGCCCAGCGGCGCGCATCCTCGGCGGTGAAGTGTTTCGGATCGGCAGTGGCCGCCGCGATGAACTGCGCCTCGGCAATGCCGGTGTCCCACAGAGCGAAGGCGCGTTCGTGGTTGCGCTTGATCTTCCTGGCGATGTCGCGCTGGACGCCATGCGATATGCCCAGCGCCCGCTCGACGCGGATGCCGTAGCGCTTCATCCCCTCGCGGTTCTTCTCAGAGGCCAGAGTGCGCAGGTAGGCGACGACCTCCTGCGCGGTCGAATCCGGCGAGAGCGGGATCACGCCTATCGTTCCAGGCGGGCCAGGAGCGAGGACGTGTCCCAGCGCTGGCCGCCCATGGCCTGCACGTCCTTGTAGAACTGGTCGACCAGCGCGGTGACCGGCAGGCTGGCGCCGTTGCGGTCGGCCTCGGCGAGGCAGATGCCGAGATCCTTGCGCATCCAGTCGACGGCGAACCCGAAATCATACTTTCCGGCATTCATGGTCTTGTGGCGGTTCTCCATCTGCCACGAGCCGGCCGCGCCCTTGGAGATGACATCGACGACCTTCTCGATGTCGAGCCCGGCCCTCTTGCCGAAATGGATGCCCTCGGCGAGGCCCTGAACGAGCCCGGCGATGCAGATCTGGTTGATCATCTTGGTGAGCTGGCCGGCGCCGGACGGCCCCATCAGCCCGACCATGCGGGCATAGGCCTCGATCACCGGCCTGGCCTTGTCGTAGTCGGCCTGCGAGCCGCCGCACATGACGGTGAGCACGCCGTTCTCCGCGCCGGCCTGGCCGCCCGAGACGGGAGCGTCGACGAACCCGAAACCAAGCTTTTCGGCCGCGTCGGCCAGTTCGCGCGCGACCTCGGCCGAGGCGGTCGTGTTGTCGATGAAGACGGCGCCCTTGCGCATGGCCGCGAAAGCGCCGTCGGCGCCGATCGTCACCGAGCGAAGGTCGTCGTCATTGCCGACACAGCAGAAGACGAAATCCCTGCCCTCGGCGGCCTTGGCCGGCGTCTCGGCCAGCACGCCGCCATGCTGGTCCACCCATTTCCGCGCCTTCGCCTGCGTGCGGTTGTAGACGGTGACGTCGTGCCCGCCCTTGTTCTTCAGGTGCGCGGCCATGGGATAGCCCATCACGCCGAGTCCGATAAAAGCAACCTTCGCCATTTGGCACCCTTCCAAGATATTCAGGCTTCAGGTCAGCGCCGCATGTGGCGCGTGATCCTGCGTTCGATGCGGTCGATGGAGATGCGCAGCACCTCGACCAGCACGAGATAGATGATCGCCGCCCAGATGTAGGTCTGGAAATCGAATGTGCGCGAAAACGCCCGCCGCGTCTCGCCCATGAGGTCGTAGACCGTGATGATGGCGACGATGGCCGATCCCTTGATCATCAGGATGATCTCGTTGCCGTAGGGCCGAAGCGCCACGATGAGCGCCTGCGGCGCCACGATCTTGCGGAAGATCAGCCATCGGTGCAGGCCGAGCGACGCCGCGCCCTCGACTTGGCCGGCCGGCACGCTCTGGATGGCGCCGCGCACGATCTCGGCCTGGTAGGCGGCGGTGTTGAGCGTGAAGGCCAGGATCGCGCACCACCATGCTTCGCGGAAGAATGCCCACAGGCCCAGCGCTTCCAGCTGCGGGCGGAACGAGCCGAGGCCGTAATAGACGAGGAAGGTCTGCGCCAGCAGCGGCGTCCCGCGGAAGAAATAGACATAGGCGTAGGCCGGCCAGGCAAGCAGCGGATTGGACGACATGCGCGCAAACGCGATGGGGAAGGAGAGGATCGCGCCGAGCACGATCGACACCGCGACCAGCGTGAACGTGACCTGCAGCCCGGACCAGTAGGCGGGCGCGTAGCGCTCGACCAGATCGGGGCGCCAGGACGCGACGAGATACACCGCAAGCCCGAGGCCCAGAGCGATCCACATCGCCATGAACAGGTGCCCGGCCACGCGGGCGCGGGTCCAGCGACGAACCGCGGCAGGCGGCGGCAACTCGGCGACGGATTCGGCAGCGATGCTCATCGCGCGGCCTCCGTCCTGCCGGTCCAGCGCTCGATCGCCGCGAAGGCGATCGAGGAGAGAATGGCGAGCGCCAGGTAGATGAGGCAGGCGACGCCGAAGAACAGGAAGGCCTGCTTGGTGACGCGCGCCGCGATGCCGGTCTGGCGGATGATGTCGGAAAGTCCGATCACCGAAACGAGCGCGGTGTCCTTGAGCAGGATGAGCCAGAGGTTGGACAGGCCCGGCAACGCGATGCGCACCAGCTGCGGCAGGATGACGAGCCGCATCGTCTGCCAGCCGGTGAGCCCGATGGCGTAGCCGCCCTCATACTGGCCGCGCGGGATCGCCCGGAAGGCGGAAAGGATCACCTCGCTTGCGTACGAGGAGAACACGGCGCCGAGGGCCACCATGCCGGCGATAAAGCTGTTGATCTCCACGCCCGACGTGGCACCCATTGCGCGCGCGGCCTGCTGGATGCCGATCTGGGCGCCATAATAGACCAGGAACAGGGTGAGTAGCTCGGGCAGGCCGCGGAACAGCGTGGTGTAGATGTTTGCCGCCATGCGCAGCGAGCGCTCTTCCGACTGCTTGCCCAGCGCGACGAAGAAGCCGACGGCGAGCCCCAGCGGCAGCGTGGCCAGTGCGAGCGAAACCGTCACGACCACGCCGGAGGCGATCTCGTCGCCCCATCCTTCCGGACCGAAACTCAGTAGGCCGAGGGTGGAATCCATGTGCTCCGGCGATCCGCGGGCGCAGCCCCTGGTGGAGGGAGACAGTCACGGGCGGCGGAAACGCGTTCCGCCGCCCGGTCCATAGGCATCGTAACGGGTACGGTCAGCCGCCGTAGGCGTCGAAGCTGAAGTACTTGTCGTTGATTTCCTTGTACTTGCCGTTGGCGCGGATGGCGTCGATCGCGGCGTTGAACTTCGACGCGAGCTCGGTTTCGCCCTTGCGGATGGCGATGCCTGCGCCTTCGCCATGGATCGACGGGACCGGCGTGATCGTGCCGATGATCTTGCAGCATGCGCCTTCCGGCGTGGCCAGCCATTCCTGCAGCACGATGATGTCATCGTTGACGGCGTCGATGCGGCCGTTGGCGATGTCGAGCTTGTACTCGTCAGCGGTCGGATAGAGCTTGACGTCGCTGTCGGTGTAGGTTGCCTCGGCATAGTTGGAGTGGGTGGTCGAGCCCTGTACGCCGATGGACTTGCCGGCGAGGTCTTCCTTGGTCACGCCCTTGATGTCGGAATCCTTCGGCACGGCGATCGCCGGCGGCGTGTTGTAGTATTTGTGGGTGAAGTCGACCTGCTGCTTGCGCTCGTCGGTGATCGACATCGAAGCGATGATGGCGTCGAACTTGCCAGCCAGCAGCGCGGGAATGATGCCGTCCCAATCCTGGGTGACGAACTCGCATTCGGCCTTCATCTCTTCGCAGAGAGCCTTGGCGATGTCGATGTCGAAGCCCTCGAGCTTGCCGTCCGCGGTGAGATTGTTGAAGGGCGGGTAGGCGCCTTCGGTGCCGATCTTCAGCTTCAGTTCCTGCGCCTGCGCGGCGCCCATCGAAAGCGCGATCGCGGCTGCCGACAGGCTCAGCGTGATACGTCTTGTTATCGTCATTGCGTAACCCCGTTTCGGTTATTGCTGCCGCCGGTTTCCGGCTGGCACTCGTCGGACGCGGCCGAAGACCGCACCTTGGCGCCGATATTTCATTGTTGCGGCGGCCAAGGCAACCTGAAACCGCCTGAAAGCGCTTTGAAATGCGGTTATCCGCGGCCTGCGCGCAGGCCGCACAGGGTTTGGGCGAAATCGGCGATGGCGCCGACATCGTCTATGTCGAACACCGGTATCGCTTCACCCGAAACCGGGTGGTCTGCGGCCACCGCCACAATCGTCGGATCGCCGGCCGAAAGCGGCGCGGTGTCGCGCGCGCCGGTGCGCCGGGTTTCGATCTTGGGGTGATGCTCGCGCTTGTAGCCTTCCACCACGACGAGATCGCAGGGCGAAAGCCGCGCCAGCATGTCTTCCAGCGGCGGCTCGCTCTCGCCCTGCCGCAATTCGTGCATGAGCGCCCAGCGGCGGCCGGATACGATGGCCACCTCCTGCGCGCCGGCCTGCCGGTGGCGGAAGGAATCCGCGCCCGGCCTGTCGATGTCGAAATCGTGGTGGGCATGCTTCACCGTGGAGACAGTGAAACCGCGCCGGACCAGCTCGGCGACCAGCTTTTCGGTCAGCGTCGTCTTGCCGGAATTCTTCCAGCCGGTGATGCCCAGCACGCGCTGCGTCATTGCCCGCCTCCGTCCAGACGGCGGGCCTCGGCCAGATCGTCAGGCGTGTTGACGTTGAAGAAGGGATCGACGCCGTTCTCGAACGCGAAATCGACCAGCGTCGAGCCGCACAGCGCCGCGAAGTCCGTCATCCTGGCGCGGTCGTCCTCTGCAAGGAACCGGTTGAGCGCCTGCTCGACCGACACCGGCCAGAGGCCGAAGACCGGATGCGCCCGCCCGCCCGAGGCGGCGAGCGCGACCGAGCCGGCAGGCCCGGCGGCGCCTGACAGCCGCGCCACCAGTTGCATCGGGAAGAAGGGTGTGTCGCTGGCTGCCGTCGCGAGATGCGTGCTGCCCTGTGCGCGCGCCCAGGCGAGCCCGGCCTGGATGCCGGACAGCGGGCCGCGGGAACTGGCGGGGTCGGCGAGCACCGGCAGGTGGAGGGGGGCGAGCAGCGCCGGATCGCAGTTGGCGCTGATCGCGACGGTCGCGACCTGCGGGCCAAGCCGGCGGACGGCGCGCGCGATCATGGTTTCGCCGGCGATCTGCATCAGGAACTTGTCGCCGCCGCCCATACGGCGCGACTGCCCGCCGGCAAGCACGATCCCCGCTATCTGGCCGGTCCGTGGGGGCAATTTCAGTCCTGCTTCCGCACCTGGCGAGCAACGTGGATGACGTAGAGCGTCGACAATACGCCCAACAGCAGCGAAGACAACATCACCCACAGCAGCGGCTGCGGTCCCGATTGCGGCGTGAGCAGCGCGCCGGCAACGAACGCCAGCACCGCGCCGAGGCCGATCTGCATCGTGCCGCCGAGACCCGAAGCGGAGCCGGCGAGATGGGGCCGGACGCTGACCATGCCCGCATTGGAATTGGGCAAGACCATGCCGTTGCCGACGGCGATCAGCGCCGTCGGCGCGAAGAGCGATAGCGGGTGCATGTAACCGGCCGAGAAAAGGCATATCGAGATCAAGGCCGCGGCAGCGGCGACGATATTGCCGGCCAGAAGCATGCGGTTCACGCCCATTGAGCGCGAGAACCGGCCCGACATGTAGTTTCCGGCCATGTAGCCGACGGACACGACGGCGAAGTAGATGCCGTAGTCCGAGGGGCCGAGGCCCAGCATTTCGGTCGCGACATAGGGCGCGCCTCCGAGGAAGGCGAAGAACGCGCCGGAAGCGAAGCCGGCGGTCATCGCGTAGCCCCAGAAGCGCCGCGAACGGATCAGTTCGGGATAGGTGCGAAGCTGGCCCATCATGCTGGTGGAGCGGTTGAGGTTGGTCTCGCCCAGATTGAAATAGGTGATCAGGATGACGACGGCGGTGATGGCGAGGGTGAGCAGGAAGGTCGACTTCCAGCCGTAATGCTCTTCGAGGAAGCCGCCGAAGATCGGCGCGATCATCGGCATCACCGACATGCCCATTGTCACGTAGCCGATGCGGCTCGCGGCATCGTCGATATTGGCCACAGTGTCGCGAACCACCGCCCGCGAGAGCACCATGCCGGCGGCAGCCGTCGCCTGGAAGAGGCGGCAGACGAGAAGGGTCTCGACATTGGGCGAGAATATCGCCGCCAGCGTGCTGACCGCGAATATCAACAGGCTGACCAGCAGCACGGGCCGCCGGCCGTACCGGTCGGAAAGCGGCCCTATGAGCAGCTGGGTCACCGCGATCGCCGCCAGGTAGAGCGAAACGAGCAGCTGGATCACCCAGTAGTCCGTCTGGAAATAGCGGGCCATTCCGGGCAGGGACGGCAGGAAGATATTCATCGCCAGCGGGCCGATCGCCGCGATGCTGACAAGCGTCAGTATGTGCGGCGGCGCGGCGCGGGTCGGCTGAGCGATGTTCATGCTGATCTCGTTAACGTGTGAACGAGTTACCTATGCGAATCGAAGGACGTTGAAAATCCGCCCGGCCACTATTTTTGCCGTCAGGTCCCGTCCGGCGCCATCGCCGCCCGGGTGGTCTCGACGATCGGCCTTCGCCTGCCGACGAGGCTTTCGCGGTAGAGCGAATAGAGGCCCGAGGCGATGACGAGTGCTGCGCCGACCAGCATGGGCAGGTCTGGCATTTCGTCGAAGAAGACGATGCCCAGAACGATCGCCCAAAGCAGCGCCGTGTAGCGGAAGGGCGCGACGAAGGAGACGTCGCCGGCACGCATCGACAGGATGATGAAGATGTAGCCCGGCATGAGCAGCGCCGCCGCGCCGGCCAGCCGCCCGGTCTGCGCCAGCGACAGATCGGTCCAGCCGCCCATCGGGATGACAAGCGCCGCGCCGAACAGCGTCACGACCGCTGCCGTCACCGTGGAGACCAGCAGAGACGGTATGTCGGATGGGATGCGCCGGGTGGCGAGATCGCGGATCGCGCAGCAGACGACGCAGAGCAACGCAAAGAGCGAATAGGCGTTGAACCCCTCGAAGCCCGGCCTGACGATGACGACGACGCCCGCGAACCCGACCGAGATGGCGAGCCACCGACGCCACCGCACCGTCTCGCCGAAGACGAGGGCTGCGCCCATCGTGACTGCAAGCGGGAGCGACTGGAGCACCGCCGACACGTTGGCGATGGGCATGTGCGCAAGCGCGATCAGGAAGGTGACGGTGGCGCCCAGCTCGGCCGCCGCGCGCACAAGAACGAGCGGATGAAGCGCTCGGGACGGCTTGTGCAGGGCATCCTGATGCCAGGCCAGGAGCGCGACCAGAAGCGTCGCGAACACGCCGCGGACAAGCATCACCTGCCCGATGTTCATCTCCTGCACCAGGCCCTTGGTGATGCCGTCGTTCAGGGTGAACGCCGCCATGGAGATGCACATGTAGCTGGCGGCGCGCAGGTTGGGCGACAGGGCCATTTCGCTCCCGGAGGGATTCTTCTTTTCTGTACCGAGCTTTATGGGCCGCCGAGACTGTTTGCAATCGGTCCAACCGCGGGATTGTATTTGGCCTCCAGGCTGCGCGGATAGGTCAGGACCACACTGTGGATCGCCGACTGCGCTCCGAATTCGTGCCGCTCATAGAAGATGTCCGGACCCTGCGTGCCGGAGATCACCACCCAGTCCTTGCCTGCGCGCTTGTAGGTGATGTCGTCCTCGCCGCCGCGGAAATCGATCAGCTGCTGAAGGTAGTCGGCGGGGGAGAGCTCCGTCACATTCCAGGAGCCGAAGACGCCCATGGACCCGCCGTCGCTGGACGTCCACTTCATGCCGTCGCCGTTGGCGGGCGGCTCCTCGCGCGTCTCGAACAGCTCGGCCGGGAAGGTGACGTGCGTGCCGAAGCGCGCATTGGTGTAGGTCAGCGAGTCGGCGAAGGCAGGGGAGGCGGCGCCGAGCATGGCGGCAAGGGGCAGCGCGATGCGGAACGACATTCCCCCCTCCCGGGTGCTCCGGCGGCGTTCAGCCGCCGGTGACGCTCATGTGGCGCGACACGGCCGGGCGGCTGGTCTGCCGGTCGATGATGAAATCATGGCCCTTGGGCTTGCGCCCGATCGCCTCGTCGATCGCGCTGGACAGCAACTCGTTGCCCTCCGAGGCGCGCAGGGGGCCGCGCAGGTCTGCTGCGTCTTCCTGGCCGAGGCACATATAGAGCGTGCCGGTGCAGGTAAGCCGCACGCGGTTACAGCTTTCGCAGAAATTGTGGGTGAGGGGCGTGATGAAGCCAAGCCGCCCGCCCGTCTCCGCCACCTCGACATAGCGCGCAGGCCCGCCCGTCTTGTAGGGGATGTCGGTCAGCGTGAAATCGCGCGCCAGGTCGGTGCGCACCCTGGACAGCGGAAGATACTGGTCGGTGCGGTCGATATCGATCTCGCCCAGCGGCATCGTCTCGATGAGGGTGAGATCCATGCCGCGGCCATGCGCCCAACGCATAAGGCCGGGTAGCTCGCGATCGTTGAAGTCCTTCAGCGCCACGGCGTTTATCTTGATCTTCAGGCCGGCGGCCTGGGCGGCCTCGATGCCCTGCATCACCTTGGCGAGATCGCCCCAGCGCGTTATCTGCCTGAACTTTTCCGGGTCCAGCGTGTCGAGCGATACGTTGATGCGGCGAACGCCGCAATCCGCGAGCTCGGCGGCATGGCGCGCGAGCTGCGAGCCGTTCGTGGTCAGCGTCAGTTCTTCCAGCGCGCCGCTCTCGAGATGGCGCGAGAGCTGCCGGATCAGATGCATCACGTTCTTGCGCACCAACGGCTCCCCGCCGGTAAGCCGCAGCTTACGCACACCCTTCTCGACGAAGGTGGTGCATAGCCGGTCCAGCTCCTCCAGCGTGAGCAGGTCCTTCTTGGGGAGGAACGCCATGTCCTCGGCCATGCAGTAGGTGCAGCGGAAGTCGCAGCGGTCGGTGACCGACACGCGAAGATAGGAAATCGCGCGGCCGAAGGGGTCGATCATGCTGTTGAAGCTCATCGCTCAGGCTGGTCCGTTTGTTCCAATCATATATAACGGCCGGGAATGTTGCGCAAATAGTCCGGGTGCCGCGAAATCATGACTCCCCCGCGCGAACTCCGCGTCTCGAAAGACCGCCGGCTGCTGACGGTGAGCTTTCCCAACCATGCGCCGATCGAACTGCAGGCGGAGCTGCTGCGGGTGCTGTCGCCCTCGGCAGAAGTGCAGGGGCATTCGCCCGAGCAGCGCGTGACCGTGCCCGGCAAGCGCAACGTCGCCATCGCCCGCGTCGAGCCGGTCGGCAATTACGCCGTGCGCATCGTCTTCGACGACTTCCACGACAGCGGCATCTACACCTGGGCCTACCTGCACACGCTGGGACATGAGAAGGACGCGCGCTGGCAATCCTATCTCGACGAGCTGGCTGCTAAGGGTCTATCGCGCGACTGACGCCGGCCGGCAGACCGGGGCGCGGCGCAGGCGCGGAACGGGAGAGCCGGAGATGCACACGATCGAGACGGTGGAACAGCTCGAGGCTCTCTACGGCCTTCCGGGCGAGACCTCGCTGGTGAAGGAACTGGACCGGCTGATCCCCGAATATGCGGCCTTCATCGAGGCGTCGCCCTTCGTGGCGCTGGCGACGAGCGGTCCCGAGGGGCTGGACTGCTCGCCGCGCGGAGACCTGGGCGGCTTCGTCCGCATCCACGACGAGCGGACTCTGATGATGCCGGACCGCCGCGGCAACAACCGCGCCGATTCGCTGAAGAACATCATCCGCGATCCGCGCGCCGCCCTGCTGTTCCTGGTGCCGGGTTCCGAAACCACTCTGCGGGTCAACGGCCGCGCCAAAGTGTCGATCGACCCGGCGCTTTGTGCGTCGTTCGCCGTGGACGGCAAGCCCGCGCGTTCGGTGATCGTGCTGGCCATCGACGCGGTCTATTTCCAGTGCGCGCGCTGTATCAAGCGATCCGACCTGTGGAACCCGGAAAAGCACGTGGATCCGAAGGGCCTGCCTACGCCCGGCACGATCCTGGCGGTGACGAGCGCCAGCAGGATCGATGGCGAAGCCTACGATGCCGAATGGCCCGGCCGCGCCGCGAAGACGATGTGGTGAAGCCGCCTATTGGGTGAGCGCGGCCGACAGCACGCTTTCGCCGGTGCGGGACGCAGGCACCAGGTGAACCACCCGGAAACCCTTGGCCTTGAGCTCGTCCAGCAGCGCGGGCAGCATCTCCACGGTGCGCATGTGGATGTCGTGGAACAGGATGATGCCCGACCCCTTCTGCTGCAGCGTCGAGATCGTGCGGCTCTTCACCTGGTCGGGCGACGAAACGAAATAGTCCTTGGAGTCGATCGTGGGATCGACAACCACGACGCCCTGCATGGCCAGGTGGCGGCGCAGCGCCGCGGTGTCGGCGAGATAGGGGAAGCGGAAGAAGGGTGCTGCGCGGAAGCTCGTCGGCACAAGAGCGGCGGCAACCGATGCGCGCCCCTGCTCGATCTGCTCCACCGCGCGGTCGAAGCCGGCCGACGCCAGGTTCGCATGGCCCTGCGTGTGCGTGCCGATGGTGTGGCCGCGGGCGGCAACCTCGCGGACGAGGCCGGGATAGCTGCGGGCCATCTGGCCGACCATGAGGAAGGTGGCCTTCACGCCGTGTGCGTCGAGAGCCTTGAGGATGCGGGGGGTCTTGCCGGGCATCGGGCCGTCGTCGAAGGTGAGAACCACCTCGTTGCGAGCCAGCACCAGGTCGGCCTCGCTGGAAACGCGGATCGTCCTGCCGGCAAGCCCGCGGCCGAGCGACGGGAACGTCATGATGTCCGGGGCCGGGGTTTCGGGCGCGAATGCGAGCTTCGGCGCCGGCGGTTGATCGTCGGGACGGGTGGCGCAGGCATTGAGGGAGAGGAAGGCAAGGCAGGCGGCGAGAACTTGCAGCGAACGACGCATGGACACCACATGGGCAGGAACGGGTCGCCCGAATGTGTCCGAAACATGGTTAATACCCCGCTAAGGCCGGCTCGCCATCGTTAACCATGAGCCTCGCCCGGGTTGCTATTCTTCCTTCAGCGCGTCGGCGATGCGGTGCATGACCGCGCCCATCATGTTGCATTCGTCGGGGCTGGACTGCGCCATCACGCGGTCGATCAGGGCGGTGTAGACCTTCAGCGCCTTCATCAGCAGGTCTTCGCCATCGGCGGTGAGGAACAGCCGCATCACGCGCTTGTCCTTCGTGTCCGGCTCGCGCCGGAGCAGACCCTGCCTTTCCAGTTGCGGCAGCAGCATTGTGATGTTGGAGCGGCCAACGAGCAGCCGGCGGGCCAGATCGTGCTGCGACATGCCGGGATGGCGGAACAGGTTCATCAGCACGTCGAGCTGCACGAGCTTGATGTCGAGCGGCGCGAGCGCCTTGCTCAGCTCCCGCACGATTGCCTTTTCGGCACGCACGACCGCAATCCAGTTGCGGAAGCGCGGATTGTCCCACGGCAGCTCTTGCTGTTTGTTCATGCTTGAACTAATATGTTCAGTGATTGAACTATTTCAAGGATTCCCACTATGGCATCTTTCGGGTTCATGGTCATCCGCGGCGTGTTTGCCGTTGCGGAACACCTGGCGCCGCGCCTGACCGGCCGCGCCGCCTTCGAGTTGTTCAGCCGCACGCCTTCGCCGCAAAGGGTTTCGCCGCGCGAGAGGGAGGCGCTGGAACGCTCGGCGGCCTTCATGGGCGAAGCGCGCAGGCATGTGCTCAAGTTCAAGGGCGGAAGGGTGGCGGCCTATGATTTCGCGTCGAAATCCGGCCTGCGCCGCGGCGCTCCAACGGCACTGGTGCTGCATGGCTGGGGTTCGCGCGCCCAGCACATGACGCCCGTCATCGCGGGCCTGGTCGAGGCGGGGTTCCGCGTCGTGGCGCTCGATCTGCCGGGGCATGGCGAATCGGCAGGACGCCGCCTCAACATGGCGAGCGCGGTGCGCGCCGTGCATGAGGCCGATCAGTGGTTCGGGCCGTTCACGGCGATCGTCGGCCATTCGTTCGGCGGGGCTATCGCGGCCAACGCCGTGGTAGGATCGATCGACGGCACGCCGAAACTGCGGGCAGGGCGGCTGGTGATGGTGTCGGCGCCGAACTCGATGCCCGCGATCTTCCGCGACTTCGGCCGCTTCCTGAACCTGGGCACGCGCACGCAGACCGCGCTCGCCGCCCGCGTGCTGGAACTCGCGGGCCATCCGCTGGAGGATTTCGTGGTGGCGCGGCAGCTTGCGGGCCACCCTCTGCCGGCGCTGGTGATACACGCCCCCGACGACAAGGAAGTGCCGGCGGGCGAGGCTGAGGCGCTGGCCACCGCGGGCGAGCATGTCCGGCTGGTCTGGGTGCCCGGCCTGGGCCACCGGCGCATTCTCGCCGACGGGGCAGTGATGGGCCACATCGTGGATTTCCTGACCGATCCGGAGGTGGCGCGGACGGCCTGAGCGGGCAGGGCGGTCAGCCGCCCTTGCGCTCCACCTTCTCGACCGGCAGGCCGGCTTCCTTCCACGCGCCGAAGCCGCCCTCGATGTGCTTGACCGGCGTCAGACCCATGTCCTGCGCCGTCTTGGTGGCGAGCGCGGAGCGCAGGCCGCCGGCGCAGTAGAACACGAAGGTCTTGCCGCTGGCGAAGACCGGCTTGTGGTAGGGACTTTCGGGATCGATCCAGAATTCCAGCATGCCGCGCGTGGCATGGAACGCGCCCGGTATCCTGCCGTCGCGCTCAAGCTCGCGCGGATCGCGTATGTCGACGATGACGGTGCCTTCGTCGGCTAGTAGCGTCGCCGCCTCGGCCGGCGAGATCGCCTCGATCTCGGCATTGGCCTCGTCGATAAGCGCCTTGTAGCCCTTCTTCATCGCTCACTCCCTGGATGGCGTCAGCCGAGGTTCAGTTCCTTGAAGAAGTCGTTGCCCTTGTCATCGATGACGATGAAGGCCGGAAAATCCTCGACCTCGATCTTCCAGATCGCCTCCATGCCGAGCTCGGGATATTCGACCACCTCGACCTTGCGGATGCAGTCCTGTGCCAGCCGTGCTGCAGGCCCGCCGATGGAGCCGAGATAGAACCCGCCATGCTTGCCGCACGCTTCGCGCACCTGGCGCGAGCGGTTGCCCTTGGCCAGCATCACCATCGACCCGCCGAAGGCCTGGAACTGGTCGACATAGGAGTCCATGCGCCCGGCCGTGGTGGGCCCGAACGAGCCCGACGCGTAGCCGGTCGGGGTCTTGGCGGGGCCGGCGTAGTAGATCGGGTGGTTCTTGAAATAGTCGGGCATGCCTTCGCCCTTTTCCAGCCGCTCGCGGATCTTGGCATGTCCGAGATCGCGCGCGACGATGATCGAGCCGGTGAGCGACAGCCGCGTCTTGACGGGATGGCGCGACAGCTCGGCCCTGATCTCGCTCATCGGCCGGTTGAGGTCGATACGCACCACCTCGCCGCCGAGTGCCGCCTCGTCGACGTCGGGCATGTAGCGTGCGGGGTTCGTCTCCAGTTCCTCGAGGTAAACGCCGTCGCGCGTGATCTTGCCCAGCGCCTGCCGGTCGGCCGAGCAGGAGACGCCCAGCCCGATCGGCAGCGAGGCGCCGTGGCGCGGAAGGCGGATCACGCGCACGTCGTGGCAGAAATATTTCCCGCCGAACTGTGCGCCGACGCCGAGCGACTGCGTCAGCCTGTGGATCTCGGCTTCCATCTGGAGGTCGCGGAAGGCGTGGCCGGTGTCGCCGCCGGATGTCGGCAGCCCGTCGAGATAGCGCGTGGAAGCGAGCTTCACGGTCTTGAGCGTCTGCTCGGCCGAGGTGCCGCCGATCACGATGGCGAGGTGATAGGGCGGGCAGGCGGCCGTGCCGAGCGTGAGGATCTTCTCCTTGAGGAATTCGACCATGCGGTCATGCGTCAGCAGCGACGGCGTGCCCTGGAAGAGGAAGGTCTTGTTGGCCGAGCCGCCGCCCTTGGCCACGAACAGGAACTTGTAGGCGTCCTCGCCTTCCTCGTAGATCTCGATCTGCGCCGGCAGGTTGTTCTTCGTGTTCTTCTCCTCGAACATCGAGATGGGCGCGAGCTGCGAGTAGCGCAGATTCTTGCGGTTGTAGGCGTCGAGCACGCCCTGGCCGAGGGCGGCCGCGTCGCCCCCTTCGGTCCAAACGCGGCGGCCCTTCTTGCCCATGATGATGGCGGTGCCGGTGTCCTGGCACATGGGCAGCACGCCGCCGGCAGCAATGTTGGCGTTCTTCAACAGGTCGTAGGCGACGAAACGGTCATTGTCGGTCGCCTCGGGGTCTTCGAGGATCGAGGCGAGCTGGCGGAGATGGCCCGGCCGCAGCAGGTGGTTGATGTCGGCGAAGGCAGTCTCGGAAAGCAGCCGCAGCGCCTCCTCCTCGACCGTGAGAACCTCCTGTCCCCGGAAGCTGTCGACGCTGACGAAATCGGTGGTGAGTTTCCGGTACGGGGTAGCGTCGGCGGCAAGCGGGAACAGGTCGGTGAGGAGCGGCTCGGTCATTCGCATATCCTGGCGCATATCCTGGCGTTGCTGGTCGGCGCACTCATACCGCCCGCGGGCCGGAAGTCCAATGGCGGCGCGAGGTCGCGCCCACTCCATGGGGGCAGCCAATCGACCTGTCACCTCGTCGCCACAGACCTTACCGAAAGCGGCCAGATTGTCTTAACCTGTCGGTATTTAGGCTCTATAGTGCAACCGCCAGCAGCGTCGTGCTGCCGATCCGGGGGGACGTCCGGAACGCCGTGGTTTTTCGCCGGGGGATATTCCTCCGATCCAGGACAGCGCGCCCAGCGCTCCCGCCGAGGGTGATGATGCAGAATTTTGGCAAGAAGTTCGTTGGAGTGACGGCGGCAGCCCTCGCGGCCATGACCGTGCTGGGGGCGTCGACCGCCTCGGCGCAGAACCTGTTCGACCGGCTCTTCGGCGGTCCGGTGCGTGAGCGGCGCGTCGAGCCCGTTGCGCCGCAGTCGCCGCCGCCCGCACCCACAGTTTCGGCTCCGTCCTACTACACCTACAAGGCCGACCCGCTGGTGGCTGTGGATTTCGGCAAGCTGATCGCGGCTAACGCGCGGGCACAGGCTGACACGGAAGCGACCCACAGCGTGACCCTGGCCAGCGCCACGACGGCGCCTTCGCCCAACGTGGTGCGCCTGGGCGAGGCGGTGGAGCCGGTGGCCGGCGAAGGCGACCCGCGCGAGACGTTCGGCGACGCGATCGCCAGCCTTGCCGCCTACGACCTGTTCGCGGAGAAGGAGATCGCCGACGCGCTTCTGAAGCATTATGCGGCCAATCCGGGCTTCCTGTGGGTGGCGAGCGATGCGCCCAGCGCCAACGCGCTGGCGGCGCTGGAGGTGCTGTCGCAGGCCGCAACGCACGGTCTGCCGGAAGAGGACTACGCGGTTGCGCTGCCCGACGCCTCGCTCAACACTGACGAGACGATCCGCGCGCTGGCGCGCTTCGAGATGGACATGTCAGCCCGCGTGCTGCGCTATGTGCGCGACGCGCATCGCGGCCGCATCGACCCCAACCGCCTGTCCGGTTACCACGACTTCGCGCAGAAGCCGCTCGACTACGGCAGCGTGCTGGGCAGGCTGTCCGGCGCCACCGACATGCGCGCCTACCTGGAATCCTGGCATCCCCAGAACAAGCAGTACGCCGCGCTGCGCGCCGAGCTGGAGATGCTGCGCGGCAGCATGGAAAACGCCGTCGTGGTAGCGCCCGACACGTTCCTGCGCCCCGGACAGTCCAGCCCCGAATTCGCGAAGCTGCTGAAGCTGATCGAGGCCAACGCCGACAGCGCCTTCCTGACCGCCCATGGCTCCGCCCTGATCGCGGCGGGCGCCACGGAAACCTATTCGGAAGACCTCGTGCCGCTGATCAAGGCGGCGCAGGAGGCGAAGGGCCTCAAGCCCGACGGCGTCATCGGCCCGCGCACCGTGGCCGCCATCGCCGGCAATTCGAAGGCCGACAGGCTGTCAAGGGTGCTGGTCGCGATGGAGCAGCTGCGCTGGCTGACGACCGATTTCGGCGACCGCTACGTGCTGATCAACACGCCGGAATTCAAGGCGCGCTACGTCGAGAACGGCCAGGTGAAGCTCGACATGCGCACCGTGGTGGGCAAGAACGCCACCCAGACCTTCTTCTTCCAGGACGAGATCGAATATGTGGAGTTCCACCCCTATTGGGGCATTCCGCGGTCGATCCTGGTCAACAAGTATCTGCCCAAGCTCTACCAGGACCCCGGCTACCTCGATTCGATCGGCTACGAGATAACGGATGCGCGCGGCCAGAGGATTCCGTCCTCGGCGATCAACTGGCCTTCCTACGGCACGAAGATCCCCTTCGACGTGCGCCAGCCGCCCGGTCCGTCCAACTCGCTGGGCGAGATGAAGATCATGTTCCCCAACCGGCACGCGATCTACATGCACGACACGCCGGAGAAGAACCTGTTCGACCGCGAGAACCGCAACTACTCCAATGGCTGCGTGCGCCTCCAGGACCCGCGCGGCATGGCCGCGGCGGTGCTGGGCTGGTCCCGCGAACAGGTGGTGGAGCGGCTGAAGGGCGGGCACGGGCAGGTGGACCTTGGCCAGAAGGTGCCGGTCTACGTGGTCTATTTCACGGCGTGGCCGCAAGCCGACGGGACGGTGACCTACAGTCCCGACGTCTATGGTCGCGACGCCTATGTTGCGAAGGCGATGGAAAAGGTCGAACAGGCAAGAACACCCAGCGCCTGACGAAGTTCCATCATGATCGCACATGACGAATTGGCCCGCTTCGGCGGGCTTTTTCGTCAGTGGTGCGAATCACAATCTATTTGAAATCGCGGACGAAAATCCGGAACCTTCTACACCCGCACCTGTTGTCGCTCCGAGCCGGGCAAACAAGACACGGCAATTATTGGAGACTGCAATGAACAAGCGGATGGTAGTGATTTCGGCCCTTACGCTTTCCCTGATGTCGGGGACCGCGATGGGCCAGGGCCTCGGAGACGCGCTGGGTGGCATCGGTGATGCCGTTGGCGGCGCGGTCGGTTCGGTTGGTGAAGCTGTCGGCGGCATCGGCGGCGACAGTGGCGGTTCCGGCGCAGCCGGTCAGGCATCGGGCGGCGCGGAAGCCGGCGGCCAGGCCTCCAGCGGCGACGAGGGCAGCAGCGCCGACGCCAATGTCGGCCTGGATGTGGGCGTGAGCGCCGAATCGCAGGACCGTGACGGCAACAGCCGCCGTCTGGGTGTCGGCGCTTCCAACGACACCACGCTCAACGCCAATTCCGAGGACGACGGCGACAACTCCGCCCTCGATCTGGGCTCGGCCACCGATCTCAACGTCACAGCGGAGTCGGCGGACGAGGACGGTGAGACCGCCTCGATCGGCGTCGGCGCGTCCAACGACACCGGCGTTGCCGCCTCGTCGCAGGACGATGGTGACAGCTCCGACGTGACGATCAATTCGGGCACCGACGTCAACGCGGCCGCGCAGTCGAGCGACGATGACGATTCGTCTTCGTTGACGCTGGGTGCGTCGAACGATACCGGCGTTGCCGCCTCGTCACAGGACGACGGTGACAACTCCGACCTGATGATCAATTCGGGCACGGACGTCAACGCGGCCGCGCAGTCGAGCGACGATGACGATTCGTCTTCGCTGACGCTGGGTGCGTCCAACGATACCGGCGTTGCCGCCTCGTCGCAGGACGACGGGGACAGCTCCGACGTGATGATCAATTCGGCCACCGACGTGAACGCGGCCGCGCAGTCGAGCGACGATGACGATTCGTCTTCGCTGACGCTGGGCGCGTCCAACGACACCGGCATTGCCGCCTCGTCGCAGGACGATGTCGACAATTCCAGCCTGACGGTTGGCGCCAGCACCGAGGCGAATGCCGCGGCCGAAACGACGGATGGCGACGAGATCGACAGCCAGGCCACCGCTTCCATCGGCGGTTCGCTGGGCGCGACGCTCGACCAGATCGGCGAGAGCGGCAACGGCTTCTTCACCGACGATACGCGTGCGGAGCTGAACAGCCAGGAGCAGATCGAGGCCACCTTCGCGGGGCTGTCGACCGAGCAGCAGGCGAGCCTGCGCACGGCATGCGCGGACGGTGCCGAAGGCAGCGCCGCGGGTTCGGCCAGCGCCGGACTGTGCGCTGCGGTGAACCAGATCCAGTAGGATCCGGAGCATCACGCTAACGAGGCCCGTCGCTCAACGCGGCGGGCCTTTTCTATGCCGGCGGGAAAAGGTTCTCACGCGTTGGTTTGTTGTCTTCGCGTTCTGGTGGGTAGCTGGAAAATCGGATGGCGGGGCTACGCAGGAATGGTGGGCGATGTAGGGATTGAACCTACGACCCCACCCGTGTGAAGGGTGTGCTCTCCCGCTGAGCTAATCGCCCGATCCTGTGGCCGTCCGGCCGATCGCGCGGGGATATAAGGTGCGCCGGGACCGCAAGTCAAGGACCCCGGGCGCAGCAATGCTATCGCCCGACGTTCGCCAGCATCCGATCCGCCAATTCGAGCGTCAGCTCGTCGAAATGCGAGATCACCGTCGACGGCTCGAATTCGCGGACATGCCTGTCGGTGTAGCCGAAATCGACCGCCACCACCGGGATGCCGGCAGCCTTCGCTGTGTCGATGTCCGTGCGCGAATCGCCGACCATGATGGCGCGGCCCGGATCGCCGCCGGCCATCTCGATGGTGGAGAACAGATGGCGCGGGTCGGGCTTCATGTAGTCGAATGTGTCCTGGCCGCAGATCGCTGCGAACTTGTCGGCGATGCCCAGCCCTTCCAGCAGCTTGCGCGCCAGGCTCTCGTGTTTGTTGGTGCACACGCCGAGCAGGTATCCCGCATCCGAGAAGCGCTGCAGCGTGGCTTCGACGCCCGGAAAGACCAGCGAGCGGCCGGGGATGTTGTCGGTGTAGTGCTGCAGGAAGGCTACCAGCAGCTCCGCAAGATGGTCTTCCGCCAGGGGCCGGTTGTGGGCCGCGAAGGCGCGTTCGAGCATCACCTGTCCGCCCATGCCCACATAGCGGCGCAATGCAACCTCGTCGACATTCGGCACGCTGGCGAGGTCGAGGCAGTGGTTTAGGCTGTCGAGCAGGTCGGGGGCGGTTTCGACGATGGTGCCGTCGAGATCGAAGACGATGATCGGCCTGGGCATGAAAATTTCCTGGTGGGTCGGCCACCGGCGATAGCGTGGCTTGCGGCGCGCGGCAAGCCACGGGCTTTTACGCGGCGGCGCAAAAATGCTACGGCACCGCGCGATTCCCGCCGAGGGGCGGCGGGCCAGCGGGTGGGCATTGCGACGCATGGATGCGAGAAGTCTGAAGGTCGAGGCAGCGCGTGCCGCACTGGCTCATGTCGAGGACGGCATGAGACTGGGCATCGGAACCGGCTCGACCGCCGAGGAGTTCGTGCGGCTGCTGGCCGTGCGCGTGGGCGAGGGGCTGCGCGTGATCGGCGTTCCCACCTCGGAGCGCACAGCGGCGCTCTGCACGGAGCTCGGCGTGCCCTTGGCCACCCTCGATGATGAACCGGAACTCGACCTCACCATCGACGGCGCGGACGAGATCGACGCGGCGCTGTCGCTGATCAAGGGCGGCGGCGGTGCGCTGCTGCGCGAAAAGATCGTGGCGGCAGCCTCCGCCCGCATGGTGGTCATCGCCGACCGCTCCAAGCTGGTGGATACGCTGGGGCGTTTCCCGCTGCCTATCGAGGTCAATCGGTTCGGCCTGAAGGCGACCGCGATCGCGGTGGGAAAAGCCGCAGCCGGGCTTGGCCTTAACGTTGTGCCGACATTGAGGATGACGGGTGACCAGCCTTTTGTTACAGACGGCGGACATTTGATACTCGATGCATCTTTTGGCCGCATTCCGGATGCAAGGGCACTTTCCGATGCTCTGAACGCCATTCCGGGTGTGGTCGAGCACGGTCTGTTTCTGGGGTTGGCGGACATTGCGATCGTGGCGTCGGATGCCGGGATCGAGTCCATCTCCGCGATCCGCTAAGAGGGAGTTTCTGACGACATGAACCTGGCCATTCGCGCCCGCCGTTTCACAACCGCGCTTGCCGCCACGGCGATCCTTTTCTCGGTGACCCCGCTTGCCGCGCAGGAAATTGCCGAGAGCCATCTGAAGGCCGCGCGCACCGCCGTTGCCGCGCTCCGGGCGACGGAAGATTTCGACATGATGCTGCTGCAGGCCGCCGCCGCGCTGAAGGCCGAGCTGACCCAGAAGAACCCCGACCTCGTCCTTCTCATCTCCAACACGGTCGATGAGAAGGCGCTGCAGCTGGCGCCGCGCCGCGGCGACCTGGAGCGCGAAGTGGCCAAGATTTATGCCAAGATCTTCTCCGAGACGCAGCTCAACGAGATCGCCGCGTTCTACAACACCGAGACCGGCAAGAAGCTGCTTTCCGATGGCGACATCGTGGGCCGCGAGACCCTGCAGGCCGCTGCTATCTGGCAGCGCGGCGTGGGCCGCGACCTGGCCCAGGCGGTTGGCGAGCACCTGGATTCGGTGGTTGGCGCGCAGCCCTCGCCGCAGCCTGCCGAGGGCCAGCAGCCTGCCGAGGGGCAGCAGCCCGCGGGCGGCCAGCAACCGGCCGCCGGGAACTGAACGCAGGTTCAAGATTATTGAGAGAGCCCGGCCCCGAGCCGGGCTTTCCTTTTGGGGCTACGGGACTTAGAGCTTGCGCCCGCGCGACAGCACCCGAAGGAGACCACCGCCATGGCTAGATACGACTACGACTTGTTCGTGATCGGCGGCGGTTCGGGCGGGGTTCGGGCGGGGCGTGTCGCGGCCTCTCTGGGCAAGCGTGTGGGCATCGCGGAGGAGTTTCGCTTCGGCGGCACCTGCGTCATCCGGGGATGCGTGCCCAAGAAGCTTTTCGTCTACGCGTCGCAGTTCTCGGAGCATTTCGAGGACGCTGCCGGCTATGGCTGGAGCGTGGGCGCGACGAGCTTCGACTGGCCCACGCTGGTGGCCAACAAGGATCGCGAGATCGCGCGGCTGGAGGGCATCTACCGCTCAGGGCTTGAGAAGAATGGCGCGACCATGTTCGAGAGCCGCGCCGTGCTGGAGGACGCGCATACGGTTCGCCTCGAGGCCGACGGCCGCAAGGTGACCGCCGAGACGGTCCTCGTCGCCACGGGCGGCCACTCCAACCGCCACCCGGCGCTTCCTGGCAGCGAGCATTGCATCACCTCCAGCGAGGCCTTCAACCTGGAGCGCCTGCCGAGGGCCATCGCGATCGCCGGCGGCGGCTACATCGCCGTCGAATTCGCCAACATCTTCCACGGGCTGGGCGTCGACACCACGCTCATCTATCGCGGCCATGAAATCCTGGGCGGCTTCGACATGGATCTGCGCAAGACATTGCGCGAGGAGATGGAGAGCAAGGGCATACGCATCATCTGCCAGGCGGTGGCGCTGGGCATCGACAAGCGGCAGGACGGCACGCTGGACGTGCATCTGTCGAACGAGGAAACGCTGCATGTCGGCGAGATGATGCTGGCGCTCGGCCGCAGCCCGAACAGCGACGGCATGGGACTGGAGCAGGTGGGCGTCGAGCTGGGCAAGCTTGGCGAGATCATCGTTGACCAGTATTCCCGCACGAACGTGGACAATATCTACGCCATCGGCGACGTGACCAACCGCGTCCAACTGACGCCGGTGGCCATCCACGAGGCCATGTGCTTCGTGGATACCGTCTATCGCGGCAGGCCGACCAGCCCCGACCACGAGGTCGTGCCCACCGCGGTGTTCTCGCAGCCGGAGATCGGCACGGTGGGGCTGAGCGAGGAGCAGGCGGCGGCCCGCCACGAGGACGTGGAAATCTACCTCGCCCGCTTTCGCCCGATGCGCCACACCCTCTCGGGCCGGCAGGAACGGATGCTGATGAAGCTGGTGGTGGAGAGCGCAGGCGGCCGCGTGATCGGCGCGCACATACTCGGCCCCGACGCCGGCGAGATGGCGCAGCTTCTGGGCATTCCCATCAAGGCCGGGCTGACCAAGGCCGCTTTCGACCGCACCATGGCCGTGCACCCCACGGCCGCGGAAGAGCTGGTGACCATGTACACGCCGAGCTACCGGCTGCGGAAGGGTGAGCGGATCGCGGCCTGACGGCGGCGCGGGGGAGAGGCATGAGCGGGATCGGTTCCGGAAAGGCCGAAGGGCCGCTGGTGGCCTATTTCGGCTACGGCTCGCTGGTCAACCGCGCGACCCATCGAACGCGCATCGTCGATGCGTTTCCAACGCGGCTGAAGGGCTGGCGCCGCATGTGGAGGCCGCGCCCGGACATGCCCGGCTTTCCCGCCGCCCTGCTGACTGTGCGCGAGGAGGCAGGCGCGGTCTGCGACGGCCTGCTGGTGATCGACCGCGCGGAAAACCTTGCCGCTGTCGACGAGCGTGAAGCCCGCTACCGGCGGCTCGCCCTGCCGGAGGATGCGCTGGAGGTTTCGCGGCCGCTTCCGGCGGACTGTCCGGTCTTCGTCTATGTCGCGGAGGACGACGTGCCGCCGCACCCCGAACGGCCCGCGATCCTGCGGTCCTATCTGGAGGCCGTGCTGCAAGGGTTCCTGGCGGAGCATGGGGAGGATGCGGTACGCCGGTTCATGGCCGAAACGCATGGATTCGACACGCCGTTGCACGATGACCGCTCCGCGCCCGCATACCCGCGCGCCGTGGTGCTGAGCGAAGCGGAGAAGGCGCTGTTCGACGGCCTGCTCGCGGGGCTGGAGCCAAAGCGGCCATAGCGCTGTCTGCGCTGCGATTTTTCGCACCGCGCGCGTAAAAGTCAGAGGCCTTCCGCAACGATATTTTCACCTCGTCGGCCTAGCATCCGCCGATGGCTCCCAATTCCGCGCAGGACAAGCAAGCACGTCTTCTGCAATTTCCGCAGAGCGGCAGCATGATCCGCGCCATCATGGAAAGCGCGGCCGTAGGCATGGCGCTCGCAGGGCTGGACGGGCGCCTGACCTATGCAAACCGCGCCTATGCCGAGATGCTCAGGTGCCGGCCCGAGGACTGCATCGGCCTCAGCGCGAGGGATCTGGTTGTGCCGGACGACAGCCTTGTCGCCGCCGAGCAGGTGCGAAAGCTGGTCGAGGGCGAAATCGAGCAGTATCGCGTCGAGAGACGCTACAAGCGCCGTGACGGCACCGGCTGGTTCTGGGGCCTGGCGAGCGCGGCGCTTCTGCGCCACGAGGCCACCGGCAAACCCTTCACCATCATCATCCAGGTGACCGACATCGACCGCCAGAAGCAGGCCGAGGCCGCGCTGGCGGATGCCGAGGGTCGCTGGAACTTCGCGCTGGAAGGGGCCGGGCAGGGCGTGTGGGACCACGACATGGTCAATCGCCGCGCCTTCTTCTCCCGCACCTGGAAGACCATGCGCGGCTATGGGCCGGACGAGGAGCTGGACGGTTCCTACGAGGCCTGGATCAGCCGCGTGCACCCCGATGACCATGCGCGGATCGTGGAGATGATCCGCAGGCAGAATACCGGCGAGATACGCTACAACGCCTTCGAGTACCGGGAGCGCCACAAGGACGGCCACTGGATCTGGATCCTGAGCCGCGGCAAGCCGGTGGAATGGACGCCGCAGGGCACGCCCGCGCGCGTCATAGGCACCGACACCGACATCTCCACGCTGAAAGCGGTCGAGGCCGCGCTGGCGGAAGAGCGCGAAACGCTGCGGGTGACGCTGGAATCGATCGCCGACGGCGTGATCTCCACTGACGCCCAGGGCCGCATCACCTTCATGAATCCGGTCGCGGCCCAGATGACGGGATGGCAACTGGACACGTCGCTGGGCAGGCCGGTGGACCAGGTCTTCCGGCTCGCGGACGAGGCCGGGCGGCCGCTGGCGAACCCCGTCACCGAATGCCTGGCCAAAGGCACCCGCAAGCATGTGGACGAGGAGTCGCTGCTGCTGACGCGTTTTGGCCAGCCGCACGACGTCAGAAGCTGCATCAGCCTGATCGAGGCGCCTGGCGGCGTGGTGTCCGGGGCGGTGCTCGTGTTCCAGGACATCTCGCGAAGCCGCGCGGTGCAGCGCGAACTCGCGCATTCGGCAAAGCATGACAGCCTCACCGGGCTTCCCAACCGCGCCGCCTTCGAGCTGAAACTCGCCGACATGCGCATGCAGGCGCGCGGTGAAGGTCGCGAGCACGCCCTGTGCTTCATCGATCTGGACCATTTCAAGCCGGTCAACGACCGGGCGGGCCACGCCGCGGGTGACGCCCTGCTAAGGGATGTGGCCGGCGTGCTGCAGGCCGGCAAGAGGCGTGGCGATTTCGTCGCCCGCATCGGCGGCGACGAGTTCGCCCTCATCCTGGCCGACTGCTCGGTGGAGGACGCCCGGACGGTCGCGGCAAGCGTCATCGCGTCGATCGGGGCGATTGTCTTCGCATGGGAGGGCCAGACCTACCGGATCGGCGCCAGCATCGGTATCACGACGGTCGGCCCCGACGCGGGCGAGGTTTCGGGCCTCTTGGCGGAGGCCGACGCTGCCTGCTACGTCGCCAAGGCAAAGGGGCGCAACCGGGTCGCCGTCTCCGAAGCCGCGGGCCGATCGCTGCTTGCCGCGCATGCCGGTCGCAACGCCGCGCCCGCCGTGTGACGGTTGTCAGGCTCTCCCCGGCTACCCATTTGCAGGCTAGAATAGGGGTGGCGGTTCCTGTATAGAGCCGCATCCCGCGCGGGCTCGATGGCCCGGCGCGCGCGTTTCGTATCGGGTGCGAACATGACGAAATGGTCTCCGAATTCCTGGCGCAACAAGCCGATCCAGCAGGTTCCGGCCTATCCGGACCTCGCCGCGCTGGCCGACACGGAGAAGCAGCTCGCCTCGTTTCCGCCCCTCGTTTTTGCAGGTGAGGCGCGCAAGCTGAAGCGACAGCTCGCCCAGGTGGCGGAAGGCAAGGCCTTCCTGCTGCAGGGCGGCGATTGCGCCGAAAGCTTCGCCGAGCACGGCGCCGACAACATCCGCGACTTCTTCCGCGTCTTCCTGCAGATGGCGGTGGTGCTGACCTTCGCCGGCTCGCAGCCGGTGGTGAAGGTCGGACGCATCGCAGGCCAGTTCGCCAAGCCGCGCTCGTCCGATTTCGAGGCGAAGGGTGACACCTCGCTGCCCAGCTATCGCGGCGACATCATCAACGGCATCGACTACGACGTGAAGTCGCGCACGCCCGATCCGGCGCGCCAGGAGATGGCCTACAGGCAGTCGGCCGCCACGCTGAACCTGCTGCGCGCCTTCGCGCAGGGTGGCTATGCCAGCCTCGAGAACGTGCACAAATGGATGCTCGGCTTCGTGGCCGACAGCCCGCAGTCGGAGCGCTACGAAGCGCTGGCGAACCGCATTTCCGAGACCATCGACTTCATGGCGGCCGTCGGCATCACCTCGGAGACGAACTTCGCGCTGCGCGAGACCGATTTCTACACCAGCCATGAGGCGCTGCTGCTCGGCTACGAGGAGGCGCTGACCCGCGTCGATTCGACTTCGGGCGACTGGTACGCAACCTCGGGCCACATGATCTGGCTCGGCGACCGCACGCGCCAGCCCGACCATGCGCATGTCGAATATGCGCGCGGCGTGAAAAACCCGCTCGGCCTCAAATGCGGCCCGTCGCTGACTTCCGACGGCCTGATCCGCCTGATCGACATACTGAACCCGGAAAACGAGCCGGGCCGCCTGACGCTTATCGCGCGTTTCGGCGCGGAGAAGGTGGGCGAGCATCTGCCGAGGCTGGTCCGCGCCGTCGAGAAGGAAGGCCGCAAGGTCGTGTGGTCGTGCGATCCGATGCACGGAAACACCATCACCGCTGCCGGCTACAAGACGCGCCCCTTCGACCGCATCCTCAAGGAGGTGCAGAGCTTCTTCGAGGTGCACCGCGCCGAAGGCACGCATCCCGGCGGCATCCATGTCGAGATGACGGGCAAGAACGTCACCGAATGCACCGGCGGCGCGCGCGCCATCCGCGACGAGGAACTGCAGGACCGCTACCACACGCATTGCGACCCGCGGCTCAATTCCGAACAGGCCCTCGAACTCGCCTTCCTCGTTTCCGAACTGCTGAAGAAGACCCAGAGGCCGGTTGAGAAAAAGGCCGTAAACGCCTGATATGTAACCATTGATCGGAACTACTACGGGCGCCACAGGCGCCCGTTTTCATTTCGGGCCGCGCCTGGCCCGAGTTCCAAAACGCCATGGCCGGGCCTGGAAGCAGTGGGCGTGGCGGGGAGGCGCGCACCGTGCACGTTTCCGTAGCTGCTGCATGCACAGGATCGGGGCGGTGTACGACGGGCACAAAAAGGTGCCTTCTTTCACCGATGTGCGAGCTTCCTATATCCGGGTGCCGATGGCCTTTGGATCGCTGCTGAACCGATGAAGCAAGACGAAAACACGCTGATTACAAGAACCGGATTGCCCGACGACCTGCGCTTCCTGCTGGAGAAATATCCGCGCGAGGACTGGAAGGCGCACGACAACATCGAGGGCATGGCCGGCATGTGGCTGCAGCGGCACGACATGTTTCGCGACATGGGCCGGATGCTCAGCGGCGGCATCGCCGATTATCGCGAAGGCCGGCAGACGGCCCGCCAGTTTGCCGGATGGTTCGCGCCGCGGCTCAACTTCCTGCTAGGCAATCTGGACGGCCACCACCGGATCGAGGACGAGGTCTACTTTCCGCAGTTCGCAGCCGCGGAACGGCGCCTGCAGCGGGGCTTCGACATTCTCGACGGGGACCACCACCAGATCCATGACGTGCTGGAGAGCAATGCGGAGACGGCGAACGCGTTCCTGCGGGCACTGGAGCAGGACGAGGATCGCCAGCGCTGGGCGGCGGACGCCTACGCGGCCGAGAACGACAGGCTGGTGGCCATGCTGATGCGCCATCTGGCCGACGAGGAAGACATCATCATTCCGCTGATCCTCGACCGCGGCGATCACACCTTCGGGCACTAGCGCTTCGACAGACGCGCCTCGATCTTGGCGAGCCGCGCGGCGATCTCGCTCACCTCGGTGCGCATGACGATGATCTCCTTGTGGCGCAACTCGTCCAGCTTCTCGTGCAGCGCCATGATCTCGATCTCCGCCTTCAAATTCACCTCGTAGTCGTGCTCGGCGTCACGGCGGTCGCGCGCTGCCTGGCGGTTCTGCGACATCATGATGATGGGCGCCTGGATGGCCGCCAGCATGGACAGTATGAGGTTGAGGAAGACGAACGGGTAGGGGTCGAACGCGTCGCGGGTCAGCAGCCACACATTGGCGACCGTCCACACGACCAGGAAAAGCAGGAAGGCGATGATGAAGCCCCACGATCCGCCGATGCGCGCGATGTCGTCGGCGAGTCGTTCGCCGAACGTCGCTACCCGGGCATGATCGACATTGGTATCGCGCGAGAGGGTGCTGTGCTCTATCGCGCTCTTGAGGACGCGCGCCTCGGTTTCGCCGGCTGCTGAACGCAGCCACCGCCTGGCAAGGCTCTCGATGCTCTTTTCCATCTCCACCGTCCCGCTTGGCGGCGCGTCTCCGACGGCGCATATTGGCACAGGAGAGTGAACGCCATGAAGTCCTTCAGCAGCATCCGCGCCAGGGCCGCCGAGCGCAAGGGTGGAGACGACGTGCTGCGCCGGCTGCTCGGTCCGGCGCCAGACAATGCAGCGCTTGCCGCGCTGCCCGACGACCGCGTGCTGTCGACCATGGCAAGCCGCGTCTTCTCGGCCGGCTTCGTCTGGAGCGTGATAGAGCAGAAATGGCCCGGCTTCGAGCAGGCCTTCCTCGGCTTCGAGCCGAAGCGGCTGATCTTCCAGCCGGACGATTTCTGGCACGAACTCGCCTCCGACAGCCGTATCGTGCGCAACCCGCAGAAAATCCGGTCCGTGCGCGACAACGCCGCCTTCGTCGATCGCGTTTCGACAGAACATGGCCGCTTCGGAAAATTCCTGGCGCAGTGGCCGGCCGACGACCAGATCGGACTGACCGCCTATCTCGGCAAGCACGGCAGCCGCCTTGGCGGCAATACGGGGCAGTATCTGCTGCGCTGGCTGGGGTGGGACACGTTCATCGTGTCGGCCGACATGGCGGCGGCGCTGCGGGATGCCGGGCTCGATATCGCCGAAAGCCCGAGCTCGAAGAAGGACCTCTCCGCCATCCAGCAGCAGCTGAACAGGTGGCACGCCGAGACAGGACTGCCCTACGCCCACCTGTCGCGCGTGCTGTCCATGTCGATCGGGGTCAACCGCTCGCCCGAGGAGCTGGCGCAGTACATGGGCGAGTGAGCACGGCCCTGCGCCATTGCGGCGTGGGCGGGGCCGCGCTATCTCGGCAGCCATGGCCGCACCCGACATCCTCCGCATCGCAATCGCACAGCTGAACCCCATTGTCGGCGATATCGCCGGCAACCTAGCCAAGGCGCGCGAGGCGAGGGCCGATGCCGCCCGCCAGGGCGCGGAGCTGGTGCTTTTCACAGAGCTGTTCCTGGCCGGCTACCCGCCCGAGGACCTGGTGCTGAAGCCGGCATTCCTGGCGGCCTGCGAGAAGGCTGCGCTGGACCTTGCCGCCGACACGGCCGACGGAGGCCCCGGCGTGATTGTCGGCGTGCCGTTGAGCCGCAAATCCGGCATCCACAATTCGATCATCGTCGCCGACGGCGGCAAGGTGCTGGCAGAGCGGTTCAAGCTCGACCTGCCGAACTATGGCGAATTCGACGAGAAGCGCGTCTTCCAGGCGGGACCCGACATGCCCGGCCCGGTCAATTTCCGCGGCGTGCGGCTGGGCATTCCCATCTGCGAGGACATCTGGGGCGAGCTCGGCGTCTGCGAGACCCTGGCCGAGAGCGGGGCGGAGATCCTGCTGGTGCCCAACGGATCGCCCTACTATCGCGGCAAGGTCGACATCCGCCATCAGATCGTCATCAAGCAGGTCATCGAGAGCGGCCTGCCCATCATCTACGCCAACCAGCTCGGCGGCCAGGACGAGCTGATCTTCGACGGCGCCTCCTTCGCGGTGCAGACGGACAAGTCGCTCGCCTTCCAGATGAGCCAGTTCGAGGAAGCGGTGGTCGTCACCACGTGGAAGCGCGGCAACGAGGAGGGCGAACCGGAGGGGTGGTTCTGCGCCGACGGGCCGATGTCGAAGGTGCCGGAGAAGGAGGAGGCCGACTACCGCGCCTGCATGCTTGGCTTGCGCGACTATGTGAACAAGAACGGCTTCAAGAACGTCGTGTTGGGCCTTTCGGGCGGCATCGACTCCGCCATCTGCGCGGCACTCGCCGTGGACGCGCTGGGCGAGGAGCGGCTGCGCGCCGTAATGATGCCCTATCGCTACACCTCGAAGGACTCTCTGGCCGACGCCGAGGCCTGCGCGCGGGCGCTGGGCTGCCGCTACGACATCGTGCCGATCTTCGAACCGGTCGAAGGCTTCCTGCATTCGCTGACGCAGCTTTTCGAGGGAACGAAGGAAGGCATCACGGAGGAGAACCTGCAGAGCCGCGCACGCGGCACCATCCTGATGGCGATCTCCAACAAGTTTGGCTCCATGGTGGTGACCACCGGCAACAAGAGCGAGATGTCGGTGGGCTACGCCACCCTGTATGGCGACATGAACGGCGGCTTCAACCCGATCAAGGACCTGTACAAGATGCAGGTCTATGCGCTGGCGCGCTGGCGCAACGGCCATGTTCCGCCGGGTGCGCTCGGGCCGTCCGGCGAAGTTATCCCCGCCAGCATCATCGACAAGGCGCCATCGGCCGAGCTGCGCGAGAACCAGACCGACCAGGATTCACTGCCGCCCTATCCGGTGCTGGATGACATACTGGAATGCCTGGTCGAGAACGAGATGGGCGTGGACGAGATCGTCGCGCGCGGGCATGACCGCGCAACCGTGACGCGCGTCGAGCATCTGCTCTATGTGGCCGAATACAAGCGGCGCCAGGCCGCGCCGGGCGTGAAGATCACGCGGAAGAATTTCGGCCGCGACCGCCGCTATCCGATCACCAACCGGTTCAGAGACAGGGGATAGTTCCCTTCTCCCGCAAGGGGAGAAGGGAAGCGCCAGGTGCCGTTACTTCGCTGCGCCGCCATTCTCCACGATCTCGCGACGGTCGTAGACGTGGTCGACGATGCCCCACTCCCTGGCTTCCTGCGCGGTCATGAAGAAGTCGCGGTCGAGCGTGCGTTCGACCTCCTCCTCGCTGCGCCCGCAATGATGCGCATACATGCGGATCATGCGGCGCTTGAGCTTGATGATGTCCTCGGCGTGGCGCTCGATGTCGGATGCCTGCCCGCGAAACCCCCCTGACGGCTGGTGCAGCATGACGCTTGCGTTGGGCAGCGCGATTCGGCGGCCGGGTTCGCCTGCCATGAGCAGGAACGACGCCATCGACCCGGCCGTGCCCATGCACAGTGTGGAGACCGGGCTCTTGATGAACTGCATCGTGTCGTAGATGGCGAAGCCGCTGGTCACCACGCCGCCCGGCGAGTTGATGTAGAAGGAGATCTCACGGTTCGGGTTCTCGGACTCCAGGAATAGCAGCTGCGCGCAGATCAGCGAGGCCGAGTTGTCGTCGACCTGCCCGTTGAGGAAGACGATGCGCTCGCGCAGCAGGCGCGAGAAGATGTCGAAGGAACGTTCGCCGCGCGGCGACTGCTCCACCACCATGGGGACGAGATTCATCGTGGCGCTCATGGCGCGTTTCTCCTTGATGTCGTGGTCGGGTTGCGGTTGGCGGTCTGCGAAGGCCGGGCGGAATGCTAGGCGGCGAGCGCTGCCCGCGGCATGTTGCTGTTGGCTGCGACAGGCTGGCGACGGTCGGCAGAGGCGCCGTGGGTGAGCCGGAACCATGTGCCCCCGCCGGGTAGAGGCGCGAGGTCAAAGGTCACGATCGAGTCCGGCTGGCTGCTGCCGGCATCGCGCCACGCATAGCGCAGGCGCGAGAACGGCTCGGCCTCGACGATCTGGTAGGCCGGGCCTGCGCCGTCCCCTTCGCCTGCTGGCTGCACGCCCAGCCAATGCTCCACCAGCTCGGGCACGGTCAACGCGCGCCACACCCTCTCGGGCGCGGCGTCGAGATCGCACTCGACGACAATTTCGCTTTCGCTTGCGTCCGGCATGTCAGCCACTGTCATTGATCCATCTCCTTCAGCAGCGCCTTCAGCCGGTCCACACGCGCCGGCCAGAAGGCGCGGTAGCGCGCCAGCCAGTCGATCAGTGGCAGCAGGCCGTCGGGGTTCACGCGGTAGTTGACGTGCCGGCCGGCGCGCGCTTCGGCTATCAGGCCGGCGCCGCGCAGCACGGCGATATGCTGAGAGATCGCCGGCTGGGAGATTTCCAGGCCCGCGCGCAGCTCTGTCGCATTCTTCTCGCCCGCCAGCAGCCGGTCGAAAACGGCGCGGCGGGTCGGGTCGGCAAGGGCGCGAAACACATCCGATTCGTTCATGCCAATTAGATAAGCATGTACTTATCTGATTGGCAAGCGCTGGCCCCTGCCGCAATGGCCGGCTGGACCAGCGCCGCGCGGCGAGCCGCATTGCTTCCATGACGTCCGGCCCTATGCTGCGCCAGCGGGGCCGCCTGGCCGCGCCTGCACGCATGAGTCCCGCCCGATGCCGTTTCTCACCTTCCTGCGTGCCAACTTCCGGTGGGTTGCGGGCGGCTTCCTGCTGACCTTCTTCTCCTCCTACGGCCAGACCTTCGTCATCGCGCTATCCGCGGGACACATCCGCGCGGAGTTTGGCCTCAGCCACGGCGCCTGGGGAACGATCTACATGGTGGCCACGCTGGCCAGCGCCTTCACCATGCCGCGGCTGGGGCAGGTGGTGGACCGCTATCCCACGCGTTCCGTGTCGATCGCGGTGGTCGCCTTGCTTGCCGGTGGCTGCGCGCTGCTGGCCTTGTCCTATAACCTCGTGATGCTGGTGGTGGCGATCTACATGATGCGCCTGTTCGGGCAGGGGATGATGGGACAGGTCGCCTTCACCGCCGCCGGGCGCTGGTTTGTGGCGCAGCGGGGCAGGGCGCTTTCATTGACGGCGATCGGGGTCAACGCGGGCGAGGCGGCCCTGCCGCTGCTTTTCGTGCTGATGGCGGCAACCTTCGGGTGGCGGCAGACCTGGCTGATCGGTGCCGCGAGCCTGCTGCTTATCGCGCTGCCGGTGATCGCGCGGCTCGTCGCTGTCGAGCGGCAGCCGCTGTCGGCCGACCCGCCCTCGATACCGCGCCTTCCGGTCCGGGACTGGACCCGGCGGGAGCTGGTGCACGACCGCTACTTCTACCTGATCCTGGTGGCGGCGATGGCACCGGGCTTCGTCGGCACGGTGGTGTTCTTCCACCAGATCCATCTGGTCGAGCTTCGAGGCTGGTCGCAACCGCTGTTTGCCTCGTCGTTTCCGGTGATGGCGGCTTTCACGGTGACCTCGGCGCTCGTGAGCGGCTATCTGATCGACCGCTTCTCGGCCACCGCCATCCTGCCGTTCTTCCTGCTGCCGCTCGGCGCCGCATGCCTGGTGATCGCCTTTGGCCAGGCGCAGTGGACCAACTTCCTCTTCATGGCGCTGATCGGGGTCAGCTTCGGCGCCAACAACACGATCTTCGGGGCGTTGTGGCCGGAAGTCTACGGCACCGCGCATCTCGGCGCGATCCGCGCGCTAGTGCTGGCGGCGATGGTCTTCGCCACCGCCATGGGACCGGGCGTCAGCGGCTACCTGATCGACGCCGGCATTGGCCTCCCCGTGCAACTGGGCGCCGCCGGCGTCTATTGCTTCGCGGCATCGCTGCTGATGGTCTGGGTGTCGCGCGGCCTGCTGGCGCGCCGGATGCCAGGCTGATTCCCGCCCGATGCCCGTGATGCACTGGCGCAACAGGTGGCGCGCTGCCGGCCGCCGAGGGGTTGGCGGATGGCCCATGCCCGGTTATAAGCGCCCTCTTTCGTATTGCGCTTGAGGAGGTTCCGAATGCCAGCATTCGTGTCTTTGTCTCAAGGCAGCGCCATGATCGCCGGGCGCACCGCGTAGGATCGATCACGATCCCAGCTGACGCCGGCTTTCCGGGCTGACTGCCGCTCCGGCCGCTTCCCCGATGGGGACGCAGCCCTGGTTCGGGTCCTGCCTCGTGAGTTCGGCGGCGACTTTCCTGTCTATTTGATCGAAATTCGGGAACGGATGCGCGCGCATCCGGCAACGACATGGCTTCTTTCAGAAAAGGCGCGCGCGGCGGCGCCTTCCGCGACGTGTTCAGATTCACCGGTGGCCACTGGCGCAGGCAGCCCTGGCGTGTCGCCTTCATCCTGTCCGCATTCTTCGCCTCGACGCTGGTCGACGTGCTGACGCCGCTCTATGCCGGCCGGCTGGTCGACGCGGTGGCCAGCGGCGCGGCGAACGACGAAGTCGCGTGGAACGCGGCGATCGCGGCGCTGCTGGTGCTGGTCGGCCTTTCGGCGACGGCCGTGCTGCTGCGCCACGTTGCCTTCGTCGGCATCATCACGCTGACGCTGCGGATGATGTCGGACATAGCCGCCGACACGTTCCGGCGCGTGCAGCGCTTCTCCACCGACTGGCACGCCAACAGCTTTGCCGGATCGACCGTGCGCAAGGTGACGCGCGGCATGTGGGCAGTGGACCTGCTGAACGACACGATCCTGATGGCGCTGTTTCCGTCGGCTGTCATGCTGATCGGCACGACGCTGCTGCTGGGATGGCACTGGCCGCTGATGGGCGCGGTGGTGGCGCTGGGCTCGATCTTCTATGTGGCGCTGACGGTGACGCTGTCGCTGCGCTACGTGGCGCCGGCCGCCAGCCTCGCCAATGCGTGGGACACGCGGCTCGGCGGCTCGCTCGCCGACGCCATCTCGTGCAACTCCGTGGTCAAGGCGTTCGGCGCGGAGACGCGGGAGGAGGCGCGGCTGGCGCAGGTGGTTGGCAAGTGGCGGCACCGCACCGCCCGCACCTGGACGCGCGGCACGATCAACGGCACCACGCAGGGTGTGGTCATGATGCTGCTGCGGGCGCTGGTGATCGGGGTGGTCATCCTGTTGTGGGCGCGCGAGCAAGCCAGCGCCGGCGACGTCGCCTTCGTGCTGACCTCCTTCTTCGTGCTGCAGGGCTATCTGCGCGACGTGGGCATGCATGTCCGCAACGTGCAGCGCTCGGTCAACGACATGGAGGAGCTGGTCGAGATGCATTCCGAGCCGCTGGGCGTGGCCGACGTGGCGGGTGCGAAGCCGATCGCGATCGGCAAGGGACGCATCGACTTCGACGATGTCACCTTCCACTATGGCGGCCATGCGACGCCGCTCTACCGTAACTTCTCGGTGTCGATTCCGGCCGGGCAGCGCGTAGGCCTCGTGGGTCATTCCGGCTCTGGCAAGACGACCTTCGTGAAGCTGATACAGCGCCTCTATGACGTGACCGGCGGGCGCATACTGATCGACGGCCAGGACATCGCGAGTGTCAGGCAGTCGTCGCTGCGGTCGCAGATCGCCATCGTGCAGCAGGAGCCGATCCTGTTTCACCGCTCGCTGGCCGAGAACATCGCCTATGGGAGGCCTGGCGCGACCCAGGCCGAGATTGAGCACGCGGCGAAGCTCGCAAGCGCCCACGGCTTCATTGAGGCGCTGCCCAAGGGCTACGCCACGCTGGTGGGCGAGCGCGGCGTGAAACTGTCGGGCGGAGAACGCCAGCGGGTGGCGATCGCGCGCGCATTCCTGGCCGACGCGCCGATCCTCATCCTGGACGAGGCGACATCGAGCCTCGATTCGGAGTCGGAGGTGCTGATCCAGCAGGCGATGGAGCGGCTGATGGTGGGTCGCACCACACTCGTCATCGCGCACCGGCTGTCGACCGTGCGCGCGCTGGACCGGCTGCTCGTCTTCGACAGCGGCAGGATCGTCGAGGAAGGCACCCATGCCTCGCTGGTCCGGCGGCAGGGCGGCATCTACCGCCGGCTGTTCGAGCGCCAGGCGCTGGAGCTGACCAAGGGGTTCGTCGACCAGCCCCGCTCTGCCGCGGAGTGATGCACGGCCGACTACGTTGCGTAGCTGAACGCCCGCCTCGGAGTGATCCGCGGCGGGCTGCCTTGCCAAGCCGGGACCCTTCCGATACCCGAGCGCCATGAGCCAGCCAACGAGCGTCACCGTCCGTTTCGCGCCATCGCCGACCGGCCGCATCCACATCGGCAATGCGCGCACGGCGCTGTTCAACTGGCTGTTCGCCAGGCAGCATGGCGGCCGCTTCGTGCTGCGGTTCGACGACACCGATGTCGGGCGTTCGACAACTGCCTTCGCCGACGGCATCGCGGAGGATGTCAGGTGGCTGGGCATCGTGCCCGACGCCGTGTTCCGGCAGTCCGATCGCTTCGTCCTCTATGATGCGGCGGTGGCCCGGTTGAAGGCCGCCGGGCTTCTCTACCCGTGCTACGAGACGCCCGAAGAGCTGGAATTGCGCCGTAAGGTGCGGCTGTCGCGCAAGCTTCCGCCGGTCTACGGGCGCGAGGCGCTGAAGCTTTCGGACGAGGAAAGGCGCGCCCTGGAGGCAGAGGGCAGGCGGCCGCACTGGCGCTTCCTGCTGCCCAATTTCGAGGCCGAGCCTGCCGCGCCCCGCCGCACCGAAGTCCGTTGGGACGATCTGTGTCGTGGCCCGCAGACGGTGGACCTGGCCTCGCTGTCCGATCCGGTGATGATCCGCGCCGACGGCACCTATCTCTACACCTTCACTTCCGTCGTAGACGACGCCGAGATGGGCATCAGCCACGTCATCCGCGGCGAGGACCACGTGACCAACACCGGCGTGCAGATCGCGCTGTTCCGGGCACTCGGCGCCGAGCCGCCGGCCTTCGCCCACCACAATCTGCTGACGGCGGCGAGCGGCGAAGGCCTGTCGAAGCGCTCGGGTGCGCTGTCGATCGCAGGGCTGCGCGAGCAGGGCATAGAGCCGATGGCGGTCGCGTCGCTGGCCGTATTGATCGGCACGTCGGAGAGCGTGTCGGCCGTAACCGACCTCGACACGCTTGCCAAGCGGTTCGATCTCGCCTCGGCGTCGAAGGGCGCGGCGAAGTTCGATCCGGCCGAACTGCTGGTGCTGAACCGGGCGCTGCTGCGCGAGATGCCGTTCGCCGATGTGAGGGAAAGGCTGGCGCGGGCAGGGATTGCCGGGGCGAAGGCCGAGGCGTTCTGGATGGCCATACGCGGCAACATCGACAGCCTGCGCGACGCGCGCCTGTGGTGGGGGATCGTGGAGAGCGGCCGGGCCGGCGAGCTTCAGCTGGACGAGGCCGACCTCGGCTTCGTCCGCGACGCCTTCGACGCGCTGCCCCCCGAACCGTGGGACCGCGAAACGTGGAAGGCGTGGACGGACAGGTTGAAGGAAACGAGTGGCCGCAAGGGCAAGTCGCTGTTCATGCCGCTGCGGCTTGCGCTTACCGGCCTGCCTTCCGGCCCGGAGCTCGCAGATCTATTGCCTCTTCTGGGTCGGGAAGGAACGTTGGCCCGACGACCCTGACGCGGCGCTCGACCGGCTCTTCGCGGCCGACGCTGGATGTCTGCTCGTCGGGTGCGACGGCCGATTGTTCTGCAAACAGGTCCGGCACGTCGCCCGGCTCGACCTCTTCCAGTGCGGACGCTGCCGCGTTCGGGGCCGCTTCGGCAAGCAGCATCGACGGAACGTCGGCCGCCGTTGCAGCCAGGTCGGCCGCCTGCACCGGGACGGGCGCCGACGGCTTGTAGCTGGCGCCCGCTATCACCGAAAACCCCCTGGGTACGTTGCAGCCGCAGGTCGTCGGCCGCTGGTAGCCGGCCTTGCGATAGAGGAATGCGTTGGGAAGATCGCCGTAGGCGCGGCCGCTGCGGGTGGACACGGCAGCCTCGGCTTCCTCGCTGGGCACGCGGTGGCGGAAGAGCTCGACTTCGGTGCCGGGGCAGGCGGCCTCGCAGGATTTCAGGTCCTGGTCGAAACTCGACGGCGAGGACGAATAGGCGATCGGAAAGAAATAGCCGTCGCAGGTCCGCACGCACAGCGTGCGGTAGTTGCCCGTTGCAGCGCTGCCCGCGCGCAGGCCGGTGCCTGTGTCCGATGGCGTGCGCTGGCGATGCGTGATCTTGCCGCCGAACGGCTGCTCGGTGCGCTGCGGAGCCGCTGGCCTTGCGGCTGCTTCGCGGGGGGCAGCGCGGCATCCATGGGCCGCAAGCTGCTCCTGCAGGCGCGCCCGCTCCTGGACGGGCGAACCGCCGACGCCGCCGCGCTGCTGGCGCAGCGATGCAAGGTTGCTCTCCATCCGAGAGATGGCCGCGTTGAGCGGCCCGCACTGTCCGCGCAGCGCGCCGAAAAACCCGCCGCAGCCGCCATTGGCGGCGCGCGCCCGCGTCTTCTCGAGTTCGAGTTCCTGCGCCCGTATCGCCTTGTCGTAGCGCCTGGCCTGGCCACCCGCGGGCCGGCTTGCGGCGGCAAGCTGGGCTTCCAGCTGGCGGCAGGCCTGGCCGGGGGCGGCGTTCGAATGCTGCGCGAAGGCGGTCGGGCCCAGGGCGGCAAGGGCCAGTATCGCGGCAATGCGCGCAAGCGGGCGGAGTCGTGCCGTGGCTTTCAAGTGCTGATGTCCCCTGAACGGCGCACGCAGTACGCCAGCGCGCACGCTGCTAGCTAGCGCCCGCAGGGTTAATCATTGGTTGATGCCGGCCGCTCCTGATGCTCGATGCGCCTGCTGTTCGGCTTCGACGACGGCAAGCGCGGTCATGTTGACCACGCCGCGGGACGTGACCGACTGCGTGAGGATATGCGCGGGACGAGCCGCGCCCAGCAGGATCGGGCCGACATGCAGCCCGTCTGTCATCGCCTTCAGCGTGTTGAGCGTGATGTTGGCGGCGTCGAGGTTGGGGAAGACCAAGAGGTTGGCCTCGCCGTCGAGCTGGGAGTGTGGGTAGACGCGCTCGCGCAGCTGCTCCGACAGCGCGGCGTCGCCATGCATTTCGCCATCGGCCTCGAGATGGGGCGCAGCCTCGCGCAGCATGGCCGCGGCCCGCCGCATCTTGAGAGCGCTGCGCGAATCGCGCGAGCCGAAATTGGAATGCGACAGCAGGGCCGCCTTGGGCTCGATGCCGAAGCGGCGGATCTCCTCGGCTGCCAGCATCGTCATCTCGACGATCTCTTCCGCGCTCGGATCGACGGTGACGTAGGTGTCGGTCAGGAACGTCGCGCCGCGCTGCGTTATCAGCATCGAAAGTGCCGAAAGGTCGTGCACGCCTTCGCGCCGCCCGATGATCTGGTCGACCTGCCGCAGGTGGCGTTCGAAGCGCCCCTCGAGACCGCAGATGAGCGCGTCGGCCTCGCCGCGCACCACCGCCAGTGCGCTGATGACCGTCGTATTGGTGCGCACCATGGTGCGCGCCGCCTCGGGGGTCACGCCGCGCCGGCCGGTCAGCTTCACCAGAAGATCGACATAGTCGCGGTAGCGCGGATCGTCCTCGGGGTTGACCAGCTCGAAGTCGATGCCCGGCCTTATTCGCAGGCCGTAGCGCTGCAGGCGCGTCTCGACCACATGCGGACGGCCGACGAGGATCGGCCGCGCCAGCCCTTCCTCCAGCACGACCTGGGCCGCGCGCAGCACGCGCTCGTCCTCGCCGTCGGCATAGACGACGCGATTGGCCTTCGCCGCCTTGGCCGCGGAAAACACCGGCTTCATCACCAGCCCCGAGCGGAACACGAAGCGCGTCAGCCGGTCGACATAGGCGTCCATGTCGGCGATCGGTCGCGTGGCGACGCCGCTCGCCATCGCCGCCTCGGCGACGGCGGGCGCGATGCGCAGGATGAGGCGCGGATCGAAGGGCGAGGGGATGAGGTAGTCAGGCCCGAAGACCGGCGTTTCGCCCTGGTAGGCGCGGGCGGCAACATCGGACGGCTCCTCGCGGGCGAGGCCGGCGATGGCGCGCACCGCCGCCATCTTCATCTCCTCGTTGATGGCGCTGGCGCCCACATCGAGCGCCCCGCGGAAGATGTAGGGAAAGCAGAGTACGTTGTTGACCTGGTTCGGAAAATCGGACCGGCCGGTGCAGATCATCGCGTCCGGCCGTGCTTTGCGCGCCTCCTCCGGCATGATCTCCGGCGTGGGGTTCGCCAGCGCGAGCACGAGCGGCCGGTCCGCCATCTGCGGCAGCAGCTCGGGTTTCAGAACCCCGGCCGCCGACAGGCCGAGAAACACGTCGGCGCCGCCGATCACGTCGGCGAGCGTGCGCGCGTTGGTGTCCTTGAGGTAGGGCTCCTTCCAGCGGTCCATCTCCTCGACGCGGCCGCGATAGGCGACGCCGTGCCTGTCGGTCACCCAGATGTTGTCGTGGCGGGCGCCCATGGAGACCAGCAGGTTGAGGCAGGCGAGGGCCGCCGCGCCTGCGCCCGAAGACACGATCTTCACGTCGGGCAGCTTCTTGCCGGCGAGTTCGAGCGCGTTGAGTACGGCCGCCGCCACGATGATCGCGGTGCCGTGCTGGTCGTCGTGGAAAACGGGAACGCCCATGCGGGCCTTCAGCCGCTCCTCCACCTCGAAGCATTCGGGCGCCTTGATGTCCTCAAGGTTGATGCCGCCGAAGGTGGGCTCCAGGGCGGCCACCGTCTCGACCATCCGGTCGATCTCCGGCGCGTCGATCTCGATGTCGAACACGTCGATGCCGGCGAATTTCTTGAATAGGACGGCCTTACCCTCCATCACCGGCTTGGAGGCGAGCGGGCCGATATTGCCGAGGCCGAGCACCGCCGAGCCGTTGGAGATCACCGCCACGAGGTTGGCGCGGCTGGTGTAGTCGGCCGCCTTTGTGGGATCGTCGCGAATGGCGAGGCACGGCGCGGCCACGCCCGGCGAATAGGCGAGGGCGAGGTCGCGCTGGTTGCCCAGCGGCTTGGTTGCCTGGATCTCCAGCTTGCCGGGTACCGGATAGCGGTGGAAGAAGAGTGCTGCGTCTTCCAGGTCCGAATAGGCCGGCTGCTTGCCCGTCTCGCTCATCATGCTGCTCCCGCCGGCCGCGCCCTAGCGGGCGACGACCCTCTGCTTCTGCTCACCCAGCCCGGCGATGCCGAGCCGCATCGTGTCGCCGGCCTTCAGGAACACCGGCTCCGGCTTGCGGCCAAGGCCGACGCCGGGCGGCGTGCCGGTGGTGACGACGTCTCCCGGCTCAAGAACCATGAAGCGCGAGAGGTAGGAGATCAGGTGCGCGACGGGGAAGATCATCGTCTTCGTGCTGCCGCGTTGCGCGGGCTCGCCGTTGACATCGAGGAACATGTCGAGCGACTGAGGGTCCGGCACCTCGTCGGGCGTCACGATCCACGGGCCGAGCGGCCCGAAGGTAGGCGCGCTCTTGCCCTTGATCCACTGGCCGCCGCGCTCAGCCTGGTATTCGCGCTCGGAAACGTCGTTGCACAGCGCGTAGCCCAGTATGTGCGAAAGCGCGTCTGCCTCTGAAACGTGGTCGCAACGCTTGCCGATGACGAAGGCCAGCTCGACCTCCCAGTCGCTCTTGACCGAGCCGGGCGGCAGCATCACGTCGTCGTTAGGCCCCGACAGGCAGCTCGGCGCCTTGGAGAAGACGATCGGCTCCTTGGGGATCGGAGCGCCGGTCTCGGCCGCGTGGTCGGCGTAGTTGAGGCCGATCGCGATGAAGTGGCCTGTGCGCTTCAGCGGGGCGCCGATGCGCGCGCCGGCATCCAGCGCCGGCAGCTTCGACAGGTCTGCCGCCCTGAGGCGGTCAATGAGTCCCAGCGAAACGGTCTCGGGCGCGAAATCGGGCACGATGGACGACACGTCGCGCGGGGTACCGTCCTTGTCCAGCACGGCCGGCTTTTCGGCCCCGGCCTGTCCGATGCGAAGCAGTTTCAACGACTTCCTCCGACTTTTTGAATCGTTGTCAGAACGCGCCAGGGAACAGGCCGCCATCGAGGCGAAGGTTCTGACCGGTTATGTAGCCGGCATGCGCGGAGCACAAGAACGCGCAGGCCTGGCCGAACTCTTCAGGGCGTCCCAGCCGCCCGGCGGGGATGTCGGCATTGCCCTTGGCGGCTTGTTCCTCGACGGTGCGGCCGGCGCGCTGGGCCGCGAATTCGATCGTCTTACGGATGCGATCCGTGTCGAACTTGCCAGGCAGCAGATTGTTGATCGTCACGTTGCGGCCGGCCACCGTGCGCGCCACGCCGGACAGGAACGAGGTGAGGCCGGCGCGTGCGCCCGACGACAGTTCGAGCCCGCCCAGCGGCTGGTAGACCGCCAGCGAGGTGATGTTGACAATGCGGCCGAAGCCGCGCTCGGCCATGCCGTCGATGAGAGCCTGGATAAGCTCGATCGGGGTGACCATGTTCTGCACCACCCCGTCGAGCATCGCCTGCCGGTCGAGCGCGCGAAAATCCTTCGGCGGCGGCCCGCCATTGTTGTTGACCAGAATGTCGATCTCGCCGAAGGCGCCGAGCAGCCGCTGCTGCACGTCGCGGTCGGACACGTCGCCGGCCACTTGCCTGACCTCGACGCCGTGCAGCCGGCGGATCTCGGCGGCGGTCTGCGACAGGGTGCTCTCGTCGCGGCCGTTGACGACCACGTCGCAGCCGGCTTCCGCGAGCGCCATGGCGCAGGCGCGTCCCAGCCCGCGGCTCGACGCGCACACGATCGCCTTCCTGCCACGAATGCCATAGTCCATGCTCTTCCTCCCGATCGTCCCCTGCGACCTTAAATTTCGCCGAACACCCGGCGGAAGATCGTGTCCACGTGTTTCGTGTGATAGCCGAGATCGAACTTCTCCCGGATATCGGCCTCGGAGAGCGCTGCGCGGACATCCTTGTCGGCGAGCAGTTCTTCAAGGAAATCAGCGCCGTGCTCCCATACCTTCATGGCATTTCGCTGCACCAGCCGGTAGGCATCCTCGCGCGAGACGCCGGCCTGCGTTAGCGCCAGAAGGACGCGCTGCGAATGGACCAGCCCACGGAACTGATTGAGGTTGCGTTCCATGTTGCTGGGATAGACCAGCAGCTTCTCGATCAGCCCGGTCAGCCGCGCCAGCGCGAAATCGAGGGTGACGGTTGCGTCGGGCGCGATCATGCGCTCGACCGACGAATGCGAGATATCCCGCTCATGCCAGAGCGCCACGTTCTCCATGGCGGGAACCGCATAAGCCCGCACCATGCGGGCGAGACCGGTCAGGTTTTCCGACAGCACGGGGTTGCGCTTGTGCGGCATCGCCGACGAACCCTTCTGGCCGGGCGAAAAATACTCCTCCGCTTCCAGCACCTCGGTGCGCTGCAGGTGCCGCACCTCGGTCGCCAGCCGCTCGATGGACGACGCGATCACGCCCAGTGTGGCGAAATACATGGCGTGGCGGTCGCGCGGGATCACCTGCGTCGACACCGGCTCTGCCTTCAGCCCCAGCTTTTCCGCGACATGCTCCTCCACCCGCGGGTCGATATTGGCGAAGGTGCCGACGGCGCCCGAGATGGCGCAGGTTGCGATCTCGGCGCGCGCGGCGACCAGCCGCTCGCGGCAGCGCGAAAACTCGGCATAGGCCTGCGCCAGCTTCACGCCGAAGGTTGTGGGCTCGGCGTGGATGCCATGGCTGCGGCCGATGGTGACCGTGTCCTTGTGTTCAAAGGCGCGTTTCTTCAGCGCCGCAAGCAGCGCGTCGAGATCGGCCAGCAGGATGTCGCTGGCGCGCGCGAGCTGCACTGAAAGGCAGGTGTCGAGCACGTCGGACGAGGTCATGCCCTGATGGATGAAGCGCGCGTCAGGGCCGACGAATTCGGCCAGATGCGTCAGGAATGCGATGACGTCGTGCTTCGTCTCGCGCTCGATCTCGTCGATGCGGGCGACGTCGAAGGTGGCCGCGCCGCCCTTTTCCCAGATCGTCTTTGCCGCCTCGCTGGGAATAACGCCGATTTCGGCCAGAGCGTCGCAGGCATGCGCCTCGATCTCGAACCAGATGCGGAACCTGGTCTCGGGGGACCAGATTGCGGCCATCTCCGGCCGTGAGTAGCGCGGAATCATTGTCTGCCTTTTGCCGGGGTGCGATCCTGCGCCTCCTAGCAGACCCTATCCGATTGCTCAACGCGCTTGGCGCGCGTGCCACAGGCTGACGAGCAAGAGCGCGGCCAGCCCCACCGGCAGGAACATGCGGACGCCCAGAACGGCGAACTGGTAGACGGCCGCCGCACCCGTGAACACCAGCTGGAACACCCAAACGACGGACGGAAAATGGTCGTGCCACTGGGCGTAGTAGAGGCGGTACTGCATCGCATAGACGAAGGCCACGCCAAGCACCGTCGTGACGCCGAAGGCGAGGAAGGCGGCTGCGAAGCGGGCTTCGCGGCGGGCGCCGGGCGCTGCGAGGCGCGCAAGGTAGAGTGCCACCGGAAAAGCCAGCGCGGCGCCAAGCGCAAAGGTCGCCAGTATGTCTGGCGTCCGCGACGTTTCCAGCCTGTCCGCTATGGCGAGCCATGCCGCGGCGCTGGCCGCCATGACGCCAGCCCACAGGGCCGCGCCCGCGATGGCGGTTGCTGGGTCGGGCAGCGCCCGCACCAGCCGGGAGCGCTCCACGGTACCGGCGCTCGTGCCTGCCGACGTCAATTGCCGATCTTGCCGGTGACCGCGATGAAACGGTGGTTCGGTCCCTCGAAGCCGCGCGACCGAACCGCGATGACCACGGCGACGACCGGGTCGCCCGCCGACGGGTAGAATGTCTGCACGCCAGCGATGGAATAGCCCAGCGGGCAGGTGCGGCTTGCCGGGACCTTCTGGTCCTCATGCATCAGCCGGACGGCGGCGCCCGGTTCGAGGGAGACCGCGAGCAGGCGGAAACCCTTCGTCTCGCCGGCGTCCTCGCACATCGCAGGCGGCGCGACCGCATATTCCTCGAGCCGGAACTCAACCGCGGGATCGATCGGGCCGAACACGGGCCGCGGATTGACGGTCATGGAATGCGGGTTGGCCGACAGCTCGGTGATGGCGTTTGCACCGGCCATGAAGCCGCGGTTCTCGCTCAGCACTGCGTCTGGAATGACGCCCTGGCCCTGGTCGCGGGCCTTGGCGCGGGCGGCCTGTGATGTCGCGTTCTCGTCGTCGAGGCGCACGCGGATTGGCGTGCCGGCAAGGAAGGAGTCCGTCCCGGTGTCGATGTAGAAGCGGTTCGCGTAGGGAAAACCCGAGCCGTCCTGCACGCCATGTTCCTCGAAGGCGAAGATGCGGCCGTCGGGGCTGAAACCCAGGATTTCAAGGGTGGCTGCGTCGCCCGCGCGCGCGGGCAGGGAAGGGGCCAGCAGGGCGGCCAGTGCCGTCAACCAGGGAACCAACGGCATCTTCGTCATCTGGCGCTCCTCGTCACACTCCTTGCAGGCACGCGCGAGTCTAGTCCGATTCCGCGCTACCTTGAAGCGGAGGCGCTACGCATCGACCATGTCGGCAGGATGTCTTTGGGCGCGTGGGTTGCCGAATAGACGGCCCGGGCGATGGCGCGCGCCATGACCGCCGTGGCCGCGGCATGCATCTCGATTGCGGCCTCCAGCGTCGGCTCGTTGCCTTGCGTGCCCGTGGCGAGCGCGAAGACCAGGTCGCCGTCGACGGCGGTGTGCGTGGGCCAGACCGCGCGGGCAAAACCGTCATGCGCGGCGATCGCAAGCCTCTTGGCGCCTGCCTTGGTGAGCTGCGCGTCGGTGGCGATGACGCCGATCGTGGTGTTGCCGCCGGGCTGCAGCGGCGCGTCGTATTTGGGGATCACGTCCTGCGCGTCTGCCGGCAGGGGCGCCGGCAGGCCAAGCCCGCCGAACTCGTCGCCGATCTCGAACGGGGCGGCCCAGAAATGCCGCGTCCTGCCCACGGTGACCGTGCCGGCGGCGTTGACCGCGACCAGCGCGCCGACCGTGACGCCGTTGCCCAGCACCGCCGAAGCGGAGCCCAGGCCCCCCTTGAGTCCGGCGGTAAGGGCACCCGTGCCGGCGCCGGCCGTGCCGATCGCGAAGTCCGCGCACGCCGCCTCAGCTGCCGCGTAGCCCATCTCACGATAGGGCGGATAGCGGCCCCAATCCTTGTCGCCGCCATTGGGCAGGTCGAACAGGATCGCCGCAGGGACGATCGGCACGACATGCTCGCGCAGCCGGAAGCCACGGCCGCGCTCCCGCAGCCACGCCTGCACGCCGGAGGCAGCGTCCAGCCCGAATGCCGAGCCGCCCGCCAGCACGATGGCGTTCACAGCGGCCGCGATCGTGTGCGGCTCCAGCGCGTCGGTTTCGCGCGTGCCCGGCGCGCCGCCCAGCACCTGCACGGCGGCGATGGCCGGCTCCTCGCAGATAAGGGCCGTGACGCCCGATTTCAGCTTTGCGTCGTCCGCATTGCCGACCGTCAGCCCAGCGACATCGGTGATGAGATTGCGCGGGCCTGCACGAAACGCCATGTCACTCGGCCTGCACGAACTTCTCGCCGTCGAAGCGGAAGAGGCGGTAGGGGCTTTGGGCGAGATCGCCCTTGTTGTCGAAGCGGATGGTTCCGATGGCGGTGTCGAAGCTTCCGGCCGACAGCGCAGTGGCAATACCGGTCCCTTCGGTTTGCGCGCGCATCAGGGCATCGGCCGCGATCTCCAGCGCGGCATAGGCGGGCAGCATGTAGCCTTCGGGCACGATCTCGCGCCGCGTGAATGCGTCGAGCGCCGCCGGCGCCGCTATCTCAGCCGGTTCAGGAAGCGCCACCATCAGGGTATCGACCGCGAGCGGCACGTCGCCGGGCGCCGCGCGAAGGTTTTCTCCCGCGGCGATCGTCAGCTCGTAGCCTAGCTCGGCCGCGTCGCGCCCCATAATCGCGACGTCGGCGCGGTCGCCGCCCACGAGCACATGGGTCGCGCCGGCGCGGCGCAGCCGTGCGACCAGCCCGACCTGATTGTCCATCTGCGGCCGGTAGGTGTCGACGAATACGGGTTTCAGCCCGGCCGTTTCGGCCGCCAGGCGAAAGCTTTCGACGAGTTCGCGCCCGTAGATGGTGCCGTCGTCCACGATGGCGAAGAGCTCGTTGCGCCACCGGGCGATGAGGATTTCGGAGACTGCGTCGCGCTCTCCGTCGGCGCGCGGCGCCATGCGGTAGATCGGCCAGCCGGTTCGGTCGCGCCGGTCGGTGAGGCTGTCGGTGCGGACGCCGGGCGTGATGACTGGCACCTGCGCCTGCTTGAAGATGGGCAGGGCGGCCTCGATGGCCTCCGTGCAGAGGAAGCCGACGACGATCGAGACACCCGCGCCGACCATCTCGCGCGCCGCAGCCTCGCCGCCTTCCGCCGTGCAGCGATCGTCGGCCACATGCAGCCGCGCCGCCGCCACGCCACGTTCGGCTGCCGCCACTTCGGCGCCGGTGCGCAATTGCTCTCCCAGCGAAGCGACAGCCTCGCTCAGCGGCGCCACGATGCCGATCGACTGCGCGACGGCCGGCACCGGCGCGATGGCCACTGCCGCTGCAAGGATGGCGTATGGAAGGGCGAGACGCATGGACCGCAATCTACGTCCCTTCGCCGAAATGTGAATATGCCAACCGCCCGGGCGCCGGGCGAGGCGGCTCACTCCGCCGCCTTGGGCAGGTAGTTGAATTCGGTCTGCTTGCCGAACAGCTTGCGCACGAATGTCTCGGTCCGGCGCTTGCGCGGCTTGATGACCACCAGGTCGTCGGCCTGGAAGTCGACCAGCATCACCGTGCGGTATTCGTCGCTGTTGTTCCAGGCCTCGTGCGCCATGCAGTCGTCGAAGACGAACAGTTCGCCTTCCTTCCACTGCCGCACTTCACGCTCGACGCGGAGCGCGCAGCCCTCCGGCACGATCAGCGGGATGTGCAGCCGCAGCACCCCTTCCGGATAGCCCTTGTGCGGCCTGATGTGCGTCTTCGGCCCCATCCGCGAGAAGCCGGCGTTGAGCAGCGCCGGGATCGTCTCGATCAGCTTCGTCGTCTCCGGCACCATGTCGCAATGCTTGTCGAGCTTCACGCCCCAGCCGTACAGGCCGAAGATGTTCCAGTTGGAATTGTAGATGTGCTTCTCGTACCAGGGTGCGAAGCCGGCGCTGGTGCCCAGCCCTTCGAGTTCGCGGCGGATCACCTGCCAGTTGTTCTGGATGTTGGGAAGCCAGGGAAACAGATTGTTGTCGTAGAACATGCTGGGCCTCTCAGGGCAGGACACGCAGGAGGATGACGCCGACGGCGCGGATCTTGCCCCACACGCCACGGATCAGCCCGAATTGCGAGATGACGGCGGAAACGATGTCCGTATCGGCCTGGTAGTTGGGAATCTTGTCGGGGTCTCCGTCCCAGACCGGGCCGTCGCCAAGCGGCCGCGACGCGTCGATGGGCGCGCGGGCGACAGACGCGGCCCTGGTGGTCGCCGTCAGGGTTTCGTCTTTCGGCCTGGTCGCCGCCTTCGCCTTCTTAGGCGCCGGCTTGGCGGCTGCGGGCCTCTTGGCCGCGGCGGGTGCCTTCGTCACAGCTGCAGCCTTCTTCGTCGCCGCGGCTCCCGCGGCCTTGCCCGCCGTCGCGGGTTTCTTTCTGGGTGTCGTCGCCATGTCGTCCCTCACTGTCGGCGCGGAACCTAGCCGAAACGCCGGGCGGCGAAAAGGCTCGTCATTGGCCGCTCCGTGCCCGATATGCTTGAGCCGGGCATACCCGGCACTATATAGCTGGCAGGAATCATGCGGGGCCTGGCTGGAGTGCTGAAGAAGTCGGAAGTGGAACCGCGTCACTACCGCGACGCGATGAGCCGATTCGCCGGGGCCGTCCATGTGGTGACGACCATGGGCGAGGCGGGCCGCCGCGGCACGACCGTCATCGCGGCGTGTTCCGTTTCAGACAACCCGCCCACCGTGCTCGTCTGTCTCAACCGCGGAAACGAGGCCAACGACCTGTTCGCCAGCAACGGTGTCTTTGCCCTGAACACGCTGGCTGCCGGCCATCAGCCGCTGGCCAACGCCTTTTCCGGACTGACCGGCCTGACGCAGGACGAGCGGTTTGCCCTTGCCGAATGGGACACGATCGCCACCGGCGCGCCGACGCTTCGCGGCGCGTCCGCCGTCTTCGACTGCGAGTTGGTGGAGGCCAAGGATTTTGCCACCCACCGCGTGCATTTCGGCAGGGTGAAGGGCATTCGCATAGGCGACGACAGTCTGTCGCCGCTGCTCTATTATGACCGTGCCTATCACGGCCTCTGACCTCGCAGGTGACCTCGCAGGAGGCAGCCGGGAGTAGCCATGACCCAGGACAATCCGCGCCCCGTGCCGCAATCGATCGACGAGACGCTGGCGATGCTCGCCGGCGCCGACTATGTCGCCGACCGCGCGCTGGCGACCGTGCTGTTCCTCGCCCTGCGCATGAAGCGGCCGCTGTTCCTCGAGGGAGAGGCCGGCGTGGGCAAGACCGAGATCGCCAAGGTGCTGGCTTCGGCGCTGGGCCGGCCGCTGATCCGGCTGCAGTGCTATGAGGGCCTCGACGTCTCCTCGGCCGTGTACGAGTGGAACTATGCCGCTCAGATGATCGAGATCCGCATGGAGGAGGCGCAGGGCAGCGTCGACCGGCGCGACATGGAGAAGAATGTCTTCTCCGAAAAGTACCTTATTCGAAGGCCCGTCATGGAGGCGCTGGGCGGAAAGAAGGGTGTTGCGCCAGTGTTCCTGATCGATGAGCTGGACCGCACCGACGAGGCCTTCGAGGCATTCCTGCTGGAAATCCTGTCGGACTTCCAGGTGACCGTGCCCGAGCTTGGCACGATCAAGGCGGAGGAGCCCCCGATCGTGGTCATCACCACCAACCGTACGCGTGAGATTCACGACGCGCTGAAACGACGCTGCCTCTATCACTGGGTCGACTATCCCGATGCCGCGCGCGAACTGGAGATCGTCTCGCGCCGGGTTCCGCAGGCCAATGCGCGCCTGTCGAAGGAGGTGGTGAGCTTCGTGCAGAAGCTGCGCGGCATCGACCTGTTCAAGGTTCCGGGGGTGGCCGAGACAATCGACTGGGCAGGCGCGCTGACCGAGCTGGACAAGCTGGCGCTCGATCCCGAAACGGTGTCCGATACGATCGGCGTGCTCCTGAAATACCAGGACGATATCGCCCGCATCGGCCAGGGCGAGGGTCGCCGCATCCTCGAAGAGGTGAAGGCGGAGCTAGCCGCGGCGGAGTAGGCAGATGGCAGCCATCGCTCAGGAGCCGGCCGGCCGGCTTGCCGACAACATCGTCCACTTCGCGCGCGCGCTGCGCAAGGCGGGCATGCGGGTGGGGCCGGCCTCGGTGGTCGACGCGATCGACGCCGTACTGGCCGCCGGCCTCGGCTCCCGCGACGACTTCTACTGGACGCTGCATGCCGTGCTGGTGAAGCGGCACGAGGATCATGCTGTTTTCGACGAGGCCTTCCGCCTGTTCTGGCGGTCCCGCGAACTGGTCGAGAAGATGATCGCCATGTTCTCGCCCGTTGCGCCCGACATGCGCGAACGCGAAAAGGCGAGGGCCGCGCAGAAGCGGGTGGCGGGCGCCATGTTCGAGGCGCACCAGGACAGGCAGCCGGTTCGCGACATTCCCGAGATCGAGATCGACGCTCGGCTGACCGTTTCGGGCGACGAGGTGCTGCGAGCGAAGGATTTCTCGCAGATGAGCGCCGGGGAGCTTGCGGAGGCGCGCAAGGCGATCGCCGCCATGCGCCTGCCCTTCGACCGCGTGCCAACACGCCGCTATCGCGCTGACCCGCGCGGCGCGCGCTTCGATCCGCGCGCCATGATGCGCGGTGCGCTGCGGACCGGCGGCAACCTGATCCAGCCGCGGTTCAGGTCGGTGCGCGAGGTGTATCCGCCGCTGGTGGTGCTGGCCGACATCTCCGGCTCGATGAGCCAGTACACCCGCATCTTCCTGCATTTCATGCACGCCTTGGCCGAGCGCCGGCGCCGGGTGCAGACATTCGTGTTCGGCACGCGCCTGACGAACCTCACGCGTCAGATGCGCCACCGCGACCCCGACCAGGCGCTGGCGGATTGCGCCGCCGCTGTCCGCGACTGGTCGGGCGGTACCCGCATCGGCGACGCGCTGCACGAGTTCAACCGCCTCTGGTCACGCCGCGTGCTGGGGCAGGGGGCAATCGTGCTGCTGATAACCGACGGGCTTGAACGCGACGACGTCGACGAGCTGTCAAACGAGATGGAGCGGCTTCAAAAATCCTGCCGGCGGCTGGTCTGGCTCAATCCGCTGCTGCGCTTCGACGGCTTCGAGGCGCGCGCACGCGGGGTGCGGGCGATGCTGCCGCATGTCGATGAATTCCGCCCCGTGCACACGCTGAACGCGCTGTCCGACCTCTGCGCTTCGCTGTCGGCGCCGCGGCCTCGGCCCGTCGATCTGAACCGGTGGCTTGGCAAGGCCGGGTCGGCGTGACCATATGAACAGGTGGCTCAACCGCACCAGGGGAGAGATGCCATGCAGCAGCAGCCTTCAACCGACCCGCTCCGCGATCCGCTGGCGGTCGCCGAGGACTGGATGCGCGAGGGCAGGCGGCTTGCGCTCGCCACTGTGATCGAGACCTGGGGTTCCGCACCGCGACCCGTCGGCAGCCAGCTGGTCATCGACGAGCAAGGTAATTTCGAGGGCTCCGTCTCGGGCGGCTGCGTGGAAGGGGCGGTGATCTCCGAAGCGGCCGACGTGATCGGCAGCGGCGCCCCGCGCATGCTGGAATTCGGCGTGGCCGACGAGACGGCCTGGCGGGTCGGTCTGTCCTGCGGCGGGCGCATCAAGGTGTTTGTCGAGCGGCTGGACTGACCATGGACCGCAAGCTGCTGAGCGAACTGAATGCGGAGCGCGCGGCCCGCCGCGCCGCCATCCTCGTCACCGATCTCGCCGACGGCGGCGGCAGGCTCGTCCGCGAGGGCGATGCGATCGCCGGCGCGCTGGGCGAGGCGCTTGCATCGGCTTTCCGCTCGGGCAAGTCGGGCACCATAGATGTCGAAGGGCAGAGCCTCTTTCTCAACGTCCACGTGCCGCCCCCGCGGCTGGTGGTGATCGGCGCGGTGCACATCAGCCAGGCGCTGGCGCCCATGGCCGCGTTGGCCGGTTTCGACGTCGAGATCATCGATCCGCGCACCGCCTTCGCGACGCCGGAGCGCTTTCCGGGCGCGACGCTGCATGCGGAGTGGCCGCAGGACGTGTTGCAGGCGAGGCCTCTGGATCCCTACACGGCGGTGGCCGCCGTGACCCATGATCCGAAGATCGACGATGTGCCCTTGCAGGCGGCGCTTGCGGCGGGCTGCTTCTATGTCGGCGCGCTGGGCAGCCGCAAGACGCACGGCCGACGTGTGGAACGGCTCATGGCTGCCGGCCTGAGCGAGGTTGAGATCGCGCGCATCCGCGCGCCGATCGGTCTGGCCATCGGCGCGGCGAGCCCGGCCGAGATCGCGGTGTCCATCCTGGCGGAAGTGATCGGCGCGTTGCGGTCGCGCGGCATCGGCGATCGGGCAAGGGAACGGGCGGCGTGAATTTCGGCAAGATGCCAGTCGCCGAGGCCGCGGGCGCCACACTGGCGCACTCGCTGGTGGCCGGCAGCCGGCGGCTGAAGAAGGCGCATCGGCTGACGGCGGACGACGTAGCCGCGCTGGAGCAGGCCGGCATCGCCGAGGTGGTTGTCGCACGCCTCGACCCGGGAGACCTGGACGAGAACGAGGCGGCTGCCCGCATTGCCGCCGCGCTGAAGATCGAGAACGTCGAGGTGCGTGGCGCCGCCACGGGGCGTGTGAACCTGCACGCGGCGGCGGCGGGCGTCTTCACTGTCGACCGCGCCGTCATCGACGCGCTCAACACCATCACGCCGTCGATCACGCTTGCAACGCTCGCCGATTTCCGCGCCGTCGAGGCCGGGCAGATGGTGGCTACGGTCAAGATTATCCCCTTTGCCGTGCCGGCCTTCCAGGTTGACGCCGCGATTGCTCTCGCCGGCTTCCGGCGCGCGTTGGGCGTTCATCCATTCAGAGCGCTGCGCGTGGCGCTGATCCAGACGGAGTTGCCGACGCTGAAGCAGAGCGTCATGGACAAGACGCGCGAGCTGACCGCAGTGCGCCTGGCGCGCTCCGGCGGCGAGATCGTGGCGGAGCGCCGCGTGCCGCACGAGGCGCAGGCCGTGGCCGATGCGATTGAGCAGTTCGAGCCGGAGGCCGATATGTTCATCGTGTTTGGCGCGTCGGCCGTCAGCGACGAGGACGACGTCATACCGGCGGGCATCCGGTTCGCCGGAGGCAGGGTCGAGCGCACGGGAATGCCGGTCGACCCCGGCAATCTGCTGGTGCTGGGGTCGTGCGGCGGCAAGCCGGTGATTGGCGCTCCCGGCTGCGCCAGGAGCCCGAAGGAAAACGGCTTCGACTGGATTCTTGACCGGCTGTGCGCCGGCATTCCCGTGTTCTCCGCCGATATCGCAAGGCTGGGCGTCGGCGGGCTCCTGATGGAGATACCGTCGCGGCCGCAGCCGCGCGAAGGCAAGCCGCGCGCCCCGCTGGCGGTGGGCGCCGTTTTGCTTGCGGCCGGACGCTCCAGCCGTATGGGCGGCCCGAACAAGTTGCTGGCGCTGTTCGACGGCGTGCCGCTGGTCAGGCATTCGGCCGATCGGCTGGCGGCAAGCAACGCCTCGCCGGTCGTCGCCGTCGTCGGCCACCAGGCCGATGCCACGCGGCAGGCGCTGGCAGGAGCGATCCGCGACATTGTGGAAAATCCGGATTTCCAGTCCGGTCTGGCGAGCTCGCTCAAGGCCGGGATACGGCGCCTGCCGGACACGCTGGACGGCGTACTGGTGGCGCTGGCCGACATGCCGGGCGTGACCGCCGGCGACTACAACAGGATGATCGACGCGTTTCGTAGCCACGGCGGCGGGGCGGTGGTTCGCGCGACGGCCGGTGGCAGGCGCGGCAACCCCGTGATCCTGCCGCGCATCCTGCTCGGGCGCATCGATGAGCTGCAGGGAGATACCGGCGCCCGCCATCTGATCGAAACCTCGGGTCTGGAGGTGCTCGATGTCGAATTGGGCGAGGCGGCGCGGGTGGATGTCGACACGCCGGATGCCCTGGCGGCGGCGGGCGGCATAGTCGGTGAATGAGCCGGAACGGGTTTTCGCGCGCGCATTTCCTGTTCTAGAACGGGTTATGATCTTTGTGATGACTCGGGGCGCCGTCGCTGCGCTGGTATGGTTTTGCGCGCTGGCGGGCATGGCGTCCGCGCAGGTGCTGCCGGAACACAAGGACCGGCTGTTCGCTTATCCGGGCCTGCTGTCGGCGGCCGATGGAGGCGCCTACCGCGTCGTCGACTATGACAAGATGCGCGACATCCACCAGCGCGATGAGACGCCCGAGCGCCGCGTGCATGGCAAGTACGTGTCCACCGGCGTGCGCCGCCTGCAGCAGGACCTGGTGGTGAAGACGCCGGCCGGCGACGTGCGGCATTTCGCTGTCGGCAATGCGCACGGCGCCAAGCTCATCGTCGTCTATCTCCACGGGCAGGGCGGCAGCCGCAAGCAGGGCGTGGACGACTTCACCTTCGGCGGCAATTTCAACCGCATCAAGAACCTGACGGCCATGGCCGGCGGTGTCTACCTGTCGCCGGACTTTTCGGATTTCGACGAGAAGGGCGCCGATCAGGTCGCGTCCCTGCTTTCGGTGTATGCGACCGCGTCGCCGAGTGCGCCGATCTTCATCGCCTGCGGCTCGATGGGCGGCGCGCTCTGCTGGCGCCTGGCGCGCGACGCCACCATCGCCCCGCGGCTGGGTGGGCTGCTGCTTCTCGGCTCGTTCTGGGACGAACGCTTCCTGTCGAGCGCCGCGTTCAAGCGTCGGGTGCCGGTCTATCTCGGCCAGGGCAGCAGCGACACGGTCTTCCCCGTGGAGCGGATGGAGCAGTTTTACCGGCTGATCCGCCAGAAAGCCTCGGACTACCCGGTCCGCATGATCCGCTTCGAGACCGGCAGCCACGGCACGCCGATCCGGATGACCGACTGGCGCGACACCATCAACTGGATGCTGTCGGCGAACCGGTAAGTCGTGCCTTACGGACCGGAGTGGTAGTCGAGGATGGTCTCCTCGTTCATCTCGCCGTCATAGGAGGCATCGACGTCGTAGCGGACGAGCGAGAATTCGCCATTGCGCAACATCCACATGCCGGTCGACGACGCATCGCCCACGCCTCGCCATTTGGCGTAGGAGGTGATTGTCATGGTCTTCTCGTCGAAGAACGAGTTGACCAGTTCCTGCTCGGCGTTGAACCCGATGATAGTTATCGATTCCACCTTCTCGTTCTCGGTGTCGGCGTAGCGGATGTCGAGATCCGGCGTGGCGAAGCTGAGGGCCTTCATCTCGCCCAGCACGTCGGCCATGATGTAGACATGCCCTTCATTGTAGGCACCCCGGCCGCACAGAAACTGGAAGAGGCGCAGTGCGGTTTCCGGTTCATCGTCGGAGGCGGTTGACGACCTGTACCTGGCCATGTGGCTGCTGACCGCTTCGTCCGCCGGCGTGTCCTCGGGCACGTCGCAATGGCTGAACGCCTTTCGGAAAAGCGCCTTGGCGCGCTCCAGCTCGACCAGTGCGGGGTCGGGCGGGCCAGTGTCGTCACATGTGGCGGGCAATGCGAGCGGCAGTGACTGGGTGGAAACCGAAAGCCTTCCGCCGGCGATGTTGAGCGGCGCGAAATCCTCGCCCTGGAGCTGCGGGTCTGCAAGCTGCAACTCGTAGCACCCGCTATAGACCTGCGTTTGGCTCCCGGCTCCCGTCGCTTCGATCGCGACGGGAACGTAGAAATGGGTGGTGCCGGCCGCACCGTGTTCGCTCGGGTATCCCACCGCCACGCGCACCGAATCCGTGTCGGCGAAACCTTCGGCATAGGCGTCCAGGCTCGCTGCCGGCTTCTTGGAGAAATAGCTCCATGCGCGGGCGTATTCCCGCCGCGAGATCGCGTTGTAGAGCGACTCGATCAGCGCTGCCGGGGCGGAACGGTCGTCGAGATATGGAGCGTCGGCGGCGGTCGCGGGCGCGATGGCCGCCAGCAGGGCAATCGAAACGAGGGGAATGCGCATGTCTTGATTCTCCACCCACCGGACGGGCGAAGTCTATCATGGATTGCGGCGCAGTTTAGCCTTGGCCTACCGCAGCGCCATTTCCCGGGCGATGCGCGGAAAATCCGCGGGTTTGATGCCGATGTCCGAGCGCTCTGCCGAGTTCATCGCATTGAGCAATGCCAGCGCGGCTCTGTAGCGCGCTTCCTCGCGGGACCGGGGCCGGGAGAACAGTTCGGTGAAGAAGCCCATGACGGTCGCCCTTCGTTGATCCTCCCAAAGGCAACATAGCCGTTTCCCGCCCGATTGTGCAGTGCAACATCCGCATGGCAGCCATGCGGCGCCAGCTTCGCGAATGCGCCGCGCGCTACGGTGCCCTCGCGTAAGGCATCGCTAAAATGCCGGCATGCTGTGGCAACTTTCATTAATCGCTGTGCATTAGGTTGACCTCGGGGACGGGAAAGATGTCGGGGCCGAAGAATGTGGAGGCTGTCATGGCTACCGCTGGCACGCATCGCGATTTCGCGTCGCTGCTGGACGACCTGCTGATCGACGAGGCTGCTCGCCGTTCCGCCGCCGCTAAGGCGACGTCCAGCATCGATTTTCTCGGTGTCATCGATGAACTCGGTTCCGGCCTCGTGGTGCCGGATGGCGTGGCCGCCGCTGGCTATCGCGAGCAGCTTGGTGAGGCTCTGGACGAGATCGTCATCCCGGACGCCGAACCGGCGCCGCCGCCGCCCTCGACCGATCCGCACGAAATAGCGCGCGAGCTCGGGCTTTCCGGACGCAAGGGCCGCAACGAGCTGGATGCGATGCGCCGCCGCTTCGCGCTTGCCAACCACCCCGACCGCGTCGTGCCCGAACTGCGGGAGGTGGCGATGGTGCGCATGCAGGTTGCCAACATGCTGATCGACGAGGCCAAGCGCGCGCGCGGCTAGGCGTTGCGCATCGTTCCTACGATGCGGTCGCGCGCCATCCAGCGCATCACCAGCAGGACTGCCACCACGGCAAGACCGCCGGACAGGCCGATCCACACGCCCACGCCCTGCATCCCCCCCTGGAATGCCAGCACGATGCCGAGCGGCAGACCGACGCCCCAGTATCCGATGGCGGCAAACACCATCGGCACCGCGGTGTCGTGCAGCCCCCGAAGCATGCCGCCGGCCACTGCCTGAGCTCCGTCCACCACCTGGAACAGCGCCGCGAAGGACAGGAACGTCACCGCTGTCGAGACGACGGCGGCGTTTTCCGCTGCGCCGAGATCGATGAAGCCGGCGATCAGGACGCGCGGCACCGAGATCATGACCAGCGCCATCAGCGCCATGAAGCCGACGCCCATCACGAGGGCGGTCCAGCCGGCAAGCGCGACTCCTTCCGCGCTGCGCGCACCGAAGGCGCGCCCCACGCGCACTGTCGCGGCCTGGCCCAGGCCCAGCGGCACCATGAAGCTGACCGATGCGATCTGGATCGCGATCGCGTAGGCGGCGAGCTGCACCGAGCCGATGATGCCCATCATGAAGGTTGCGGCGTTGAAGATGGAGACCTCGAATATGAGAATGCCGCCGATGGGCAGGCCCAGCTTGAGCAGCGCCATGAACCGGGGCCAGTCTGCACGCCAGAAGCGGCCGAACAGCCGGTAGCGGCGGAACCTGCGCTCCGTCATCACCACCACCGCCAGGCCGCCGAACATGAGCGCGGACGACAGCACGGTGGCGATGCCGGCGCCGACGATGCCGAGCGCGGGCGCGCCCAGATTGCCGAACATCAGGCACCAGTTCGCGAACACGTTGAACAGGACTGCGGCCGCGACGATGACAAGCGCCCAGCCGGGGCGCTCCAGCGCGGACATGAAGGATCGCAGCACGATGTACCAGTAGAAGGGCAGCGCCGCCCATTGCAGCGCCCGCACATATGAGGCGGCCACCGCCGAGAGCTCCGGGTCCTGGCCGAGCGCCAGCAGGATGGTTTCCGCATGCCACAGGACGACCCACAGCGGAATGACTACGAGCAGCCCGATCCAGAGACCCTGGCGCACGGTGCGCCGCACGTCGCGAATCGAAAAACGGTTGCGGCCGAGCTCGGTCGCGATCATCGGCGAGGTCGCCGACATGAGGCCCAGCCCGAATATCATCGGTGCGAAGTAGAGGCTGCTGCCGAGCGAGCCGGCCGCCAGCGACTGCGGCCCGAGCCGGCCCATCATCATGACGTCGGTGGTCGTCATCGCGGTCTGGCCGAGATTGGTCAGGATCATGGGCCATGCCAGCGCGAGCATGGCACGCGCTTCGGACATCCAGCTTCTGGCGGCTGGCACGCCGGCGGCGGCGACTGTCATCTTGGCCTGGTCCCGTGGAGGGTCGCTTCTATCTGCGTCGATGCCGGATGCAAGCGACAAGAGTTGGGCCAGCTCTCCGCTATCTCAGTCGAAGCTTTCGTCGATATGCTGGACCTGCTGTGAGATGACGTTGTCTATGACCACGTGCGCAAGCAGCTTCGAACCGACCGCCCACAGGTCCCGCATGTGGTCGGTATCCTCATGCCGTCGATGCGCTTCCTCGTTCGTGAAAGCCTCGGCAAGCAGGATCCTGTCCGGATGGTCGGGCATCGGGACCAGCTCGATGTAGATGCAGTCCGGATCGAGCCGGCTTTGCTCGAGGTGATTTCGCGCGGCGGCGAGATATTCGTCCCGCTTGCCCGGCTTGGTCGTGAAGAATCCCACGATGATCTTCATGCGCTCCTCCTGCCCTTGGGGAAGATAGCCGTTTTGCCTTCGCCGGCAAACCGGCCCGGGCAGGACATGAGGGAAAACCTTCGCGCCGAGCGATTTTCGCTGGCGGAATCAGGTTGCCGACGTTATGGCTCGGTTCCCATGGCGCGATACGTATTCATCACAGGCGGCGTGGTCTCCTCCCTCGGTAAAGGCATTGCGGCGGCAGCCCTCGGCGCGCTGCTCCAGGCCCGTGGGTACAGGGTCCGCATACGCAAGCTGGACCCTTATCTCAACGTCGATCCCGGCACGATGAGCCCTTACCAGCATGGTGAGGTCTTCGTGACGGATGACGGGGCGGAGACCGATCTCGACCTCGGGCACTACGAGCGCTTCACCGGGCGCTCGGCCAACCAGTCCGACAACATCACCACCGGCCGCATCTACAAGAACATCATCGAGCGCGAGCGGCGCGGCGACTATCTGGGCGCGACGGTGCAGGTGATCCCGCACGTCACCGACGAGATCAAGAACTTCATCCTCGAGGGCAACGAGGAGTTCGACTTCGTGCTCTGCGAGATCGGCGGCACGGTGGGCGACATCGAGGCCATGCCGTTCCTGGAGACGATCCGGCAGGTCGGCAACCAGCTGCCGCGCGGCGGCGCGGTCTATATCCATCTCACGCTGATGCCGTGGATCCCCGCGGCGGGCGAGTTGAAGACGAAGCCAACGCAGCACTCGGTCAAGGAACTGCGCTCGATCGGCATCGCGCCTGACATCCTGCTGGTGCGCGCGGACCGCCCGATCCCGAAGGAGGAGCGGCGCAAGCTCTCGCTGTTCTGCAATGTGCGCGAAAGCGCGGTGATCCAGGCGCTTGACGTCGCGCACATCTACGACGTGCCGACCGCGTATCACAATGAGGGTCTGGATTCGGAAGTGCTTGCCGCCTTCGGCATCGATCCCGCACCCAAGCCGCGGATGGAGCGCTGGCAGGAGGTTTCCAGCCGCATCCACAATCCGGAAGGCGAGGTGACGATCGCCGTGGTGGGCAAGTACACCGGCCTGAAGGACGCCTACAAATCGCTGATCGAGGCGCTGTCGCATGGCGGCATGGCCAATCGCGTGCGCGTCAAGCTCGACTGGATCGAGAGCGAGATATTCGAGAAGGAGGATCCTGCGCCCTTCCTGGAGAAGGTGCATGGCATCCTGGTTCCGGGCGGCTTCGGCGAGCGCGGTTCTGAAGGCAAGATCCTGGCTGCCAAGTTCGCGCGCGAGCGCAAGGTGCCGTATTTCGGTATCTGCTTCGGCATGCAGATGGCCTGCATCGAGGCCGCGCGCTCTCTGGCCGGCATCGATAAGGCATCCTCCACCGAGTTCGGACCGACACCCGAGCCCGTTGTGGGCCTGATGACGGAATGGCTGAAGGGGAACATGCTGGAGAAGCGGCAGGCGGCCGGCGACCTTGGCGGCACGATGCGCCTCGGCGCCTATGATGCCCGGCTGGTGGAGGGCACCCGCATCGCCGGCATCTACGGGCAGACGGCAATCTCGGAACGCCACCGCCATCGCTACGAGGTCAATATCGACTACAAGCAGCGGCTGCAGGATTGCGGCCTGGTCTTCTCCGGCATGTCGCCGGACGGCGTGCTGCCCGAGACGATCGAATATGCCGACCATCCGTGGTTCATCGGCGTGCAGTACCATCCGGAGCTGAAGAGCCGGCCCTTCGAGCCGCATCCGCTCTTCGCGAGCTTCATAGGCGCTGCCGTGGACCAGAGCCGGCTGGTCTAGCTCCTGTCGCGGGACGCTCGGCGCGGGCGTCCTGCGAGCCGCACTGTTCCTCCCGCACCCGAAATGGCGTATGGCTTCCTGCGGATTTGTGGGTGAGGGAGCCCTCGTGTCTGATCTTCCGCATTTTCGGGCCCGGCTGGGTCGGCGCGCCTTCCTGGGGCTTTCGGCCACCGGAGCCGCATCGCTGGCGCTTTCTGGGTGCAGTTCGACGCTGGATTTCTCCGGGCCGGCGCTGATGCCGTCGCCGCCGCCGCTCGAGCCGGGTTTCGGCAATCCGGCGCTCATGTATGCAGCGCAGGTCGATGACGGCCACCAGCTGCCAGCCGTCCCTTTCGACAAGCTGGACCCGAAATTCCTGCGCCAAGTGGTTCCCGATCCCACGGGGGAGAAGCCGGGCACGATCGTGGTCGATACGTCCCGGCATTTCCTCTATCTGGTGCGCCCCGGCGGCTCAGCGATCCGCTACGGCGTCAGCCTGGGCAAGGCCGGCTTCGGATGGACGGGTACCGCCGTCGTCCAATGGAAGAAGAAGTGGCCAATGTGGACCCCGCCGCCGGAGATGATCGAGCGCCGGCCGGAGCTGGAGAAATACAGGGAGGGCATGCCGCCCGGGCCCCAGAACCCGCTTGGCGCGCGCGCGCTCTATCTGTTCCGCGACGGGCAGGACACGATGTACCGGCTGCACGGCACGCCGGAATGGGATTCGATCGGCAAGAATGCGTCTTCCGGCTGCGTGCGCTTCATCAACCAGGACATCATGGACCTCTACAACCGCGTGAACGGGGTTGCCACGATCCATGTGCGCGGCGCGGTGCTGGCGGCCGACGCCGGCATGATGCGCCGCTCGACGCGTCCGGCTGAGGCGATCGACGCGGGCGTGCCCGGGGATGCGGAACGGCTGCGGTAGCCGCGGTCAGTGCGCAGCCACCGCTCCACGAACTGCGGCGGCTCCGCGATGCGACAGGGAACTCCGCTCCAGGCTTGTTGCGGTCTTAATCGTGCGATATGGTCGATCCATCGTTGATTTGAGCCAATGCTGGCTCTCGCGGTGTCAGAGGCTCCGGCCCGCCGTTCTCTCAAATTCGCGATAGCTTGTTGCGCGTCGGCGGCAGTCACCCGTTCGGGTCGACCGCCATCGCATCGACGCGGACCATCATTCTATTCAGCGAGGAAAGACAATGAGACTCTCAAGGCTGGCCACCCGTGAGCTGCGAATGCAGCGGAACCCAGAACCGGTTCATCGCTTCTCGGTGGGCGAACTCGTGCAGATGAGCGGCCTGCGCGGACAGGCGCAGACCTACCGTATCACCGGCGTGCTCCCCGAGCGGGGCGATTCCCTGCAGTACCGAATCCGCCATGACGAAGAGCGCCACGAGCGGGTCGTGACGCAGGACCTGCTCGAACCGGCAGCGCCGAAGGGCAATTTGGGCTTGATCGAAAGGACTTTCAGCAATGGCTAAGGGTCAGCAGCGCAGCAACAAGGAAGTGCGCAAGCCGAAGAAGGACAAGAAGGCACCAGCCGCGGCACCAAGCGCCTTCGGCAAGGCCAGCGGTGCGGTTACGGCAGCGCGGCCTTCCTCAAAGCCCAAGGGCTGAGGCCCTGGCTGCTGCAGCCTAGAACCGCGCCTCGCCGGCGAGCGCGTCGGCGAGCATGCGCTCGTAGCGGCCGCGCGGCACGTCGACCGCGCCGAAGCGTTTCAGGTGTTCGGTCGTGAACTGGGTATCGAGCAGCTCGAAGCCCCGTTCCCTCAGATGCTCGACCAGATGCGCGAGGCAGACCTTCGATGCGTCGCGCTCGCGCGCGAACATGCTTTCGCCGAAGAAGGCGCGGCCGAGGGTGACGCCGTAGAGGCCGCCCACGAGCCGGTCTCCCAGCCAGGCTTCGACCGTGTGACAGAGACCGCGCCGGAAGAGCTCGGCGTAGGCTTCGCGGATGGGGCCGTTGATCCATGTGCGCATGCGGCCGGGCTTCGACTCAGCGCAGCCGTCTATGACCCCTTCGAAATCGCTGTCGCGGCGAACGTCGAAGCGGTGCCGGCGGACGGTCTTGGCGAGGCTCCTGGACATGTGGAAGCTGTCGAGCGGGATGATGCCGCGCGTTTCGGGCCGCACCCAGAATACCTCCGGGTCGTCCGCGCTTTCCGACATGGGGAATACGCCGGATGCGTAGGCGCGCACCAGCAGCTCCGGCGGGATGCGGTAGCCCGGGGCGAACGGCCGCGTCATCGGCGGATGCGCCACCGCTCGCGCGGTCGCGCCTCAGGCCTTTGCCAGGTGCTTTTCCAGCCAGTGGATATCGTAGTCGCCATTGGCGATATCCTGGTTGTCGACGAGTTCCTGGAACAGCGGCAGCGTGGTCTTGACGCCGTCGACGACGAACTCGTCGAGCGCGCGCCGCAGCCGCATCATGCACTCCACTCGGGTTCGTCCGAACACGATCAGCTTGCCGATCAGGCTGTCGTAGTAGGGCGGGATCCGGTAGCCCTGATAGGCGCCGGAATCGACTCGCACGCCCAACCCGCCCGGTGCATGGAAATGCGTGATGGTGCCGGGCGAGGGGACGAAGGTCCGCGGGTCCTCGGCGTTGATGCGGCATTCGATGGCGTGGCCGCTGAAATGAACCTGGTCCTGCGTGACCGACAGGCCGCGGCCCGAAGCGACGCGGATCTGCTCATGCACGAGATCGATGCCGGTGATGGCCTCGGTGACCGGGTGCTCGACCTGCAGGCGGGTGTTCATCTCGATGAAGTAGAACTCGCCGTTCTCGTACAGGAACTCGATCGTACCCGCGCCGCGGTACTTGAGCTTGCGCATCGCGTCCGCGCAAATCTCGCCGATCTTCATGCGCTGCTCGACATTGAGCGCCGGCGAATTGGCTTCTTCCCACACCTTCTGGTGGCGCCGCTGCAGCGAACAGTCGCGCTCGCCAAGATGGATGGCGTTGCCTTCGCCGTCGCCGAAAACCTGCACCTCGATGTGGCGCGGCTGCCCGAGATATTTCTCCATGTAGACAGCTTCGTTGCCGAAGGCCGCGCCGGCCTCGCTGCGCGCCGTAGACCAGGCTTCCACCAGGTCGTCCGCCGAGCGCGCAACCTTCATGCCGCGTCCGCCGCCGCCGGCGGTCGCCTTGATGAGTACGGGGTATCCGATCGCGGCTGCCGTGCGCAGCGCGTCCTCTTCCGTCCGCACCTCTCCGTCCGAGCCGGGTACCACCGGGATGCCCAGCGCCTCGGCCGTCGTCTTGGCGGTGATCTTATCGCCCATCAGGCGGATGTGCTCGGCCGTCGGACCGATGAAGGTGATGTCGTGCGCTTCAAGTATGTCGGCGAACTTGGCGTTCTCCGAGAGGAAGCCGTAGCCCGGGTGCACGGCGTCGGCGCCGGTGATTTCGCAGGCCGCCACGATCTGGTGGATGTTGAGATAGCTGTCGCGCGAGGGCGGGGGCCCGATGCACACGCTTTCGTCTGCCAGCCGCACATGCATGGCTTCGGCGTCGGCGGTGGAATGCACCGCAACCGTCGGGATGCCCAGTTCCTTAGCTGCGCGCAGGACCCGGAGCGCGATTTCTCCGCGGTTGGCGATGAGGATCTTGTGGAACATGATCCGCCGCCTATTCGACGATGACGAGCGGCTCGCCGAACTCGACCGGCTGCGAGTCCTCGAACAGGATCGCCGTCACCGTGCCGGAGCGCGGCGAGGGGATCTGGTTCATGGTCTTCATGGCCTCGATGATGAGCAGGGTCTGGCCTTCCTTCACCGTCTGGCCGACCTCGATGAAGGTCTTGGCGCCGGGCGCGGGCGCCGCGTAGGCGGTGCCGACCATGGGAGAGGTGACCGCGTTCTTGTTGTCGCGGTTGGAAACCGGTGCGGCCGCGGGGGCGGGCGCCGAGGGTGCGGCGGCCGCCTGCGGGGCGGCGAGGGCAGGGGCAGGGGCCGCGATCGCGTGGACGGCTGGCGGCTGGCGCGAGACCCGGACCTTCAGGTCGCCCAGTTCCACCTCGATCTCCGTCAGGTTCGTCTCGTTGAGGATTCCCGCGAGTTCGCGGATGAGCTGGCGGTCGATCTCGGATTTCTTCGCTGTCGTCATCGGACGTTTCGCCCCTTGTCTTTGCTTTTCTCTGCCCGTCAGACGCGGGCTGCGAGCGCGTGCAGCGCCATGATGTAGCCTTGCGGGCCGAAGCCGCAGATCATGCCCGTCACCACCGGCGACGTCTTCGTATGGTGGCGGAATTCCTCGCGGGCGTGAATGTTCGAGAGATGCACTTCCGCCACGGGAAGCGGCTGCACGGCGCGGATCGCGTCGTGCAGCGCGATGGAGGTGTGCCCGTATGCGCCCGGATTGATGATGAGGCCGGCCGCGTTGCCGCCCGCCTCCTGGATCCAGTCTACCAGCACGCCCTCATGGTTCGACTGGCGGAAATCCACCGCCAGCCCCAAGGCCGTGCCGGCCTTGCGGCAATCTTCCCCGATCTCGTCCAGCGTCTTGCCGCCATAGATGCCGGGCTCACGCTTTCCCAGCATGTTCAGGTTAGGGCCGTTGAGGACAAAGATCGATTTAGTCATGCATCGTGTTTCCGTGCCGGTCCGGGCGGGCCGGCACCTCTATAGTCGGCATAGAGTGCCGCGAAAAGAGCGCAAGGGGCAAGATTTCCTGTCCACAGCGCCGGCGGCGGCGCGTTCAGCAGGAGGCGGTCGCGCAGGCGGCCCGCACGTCCGCGATCTTCTGTGCCAGCACCTGATGGCCCATCGCGCCGAACACCACCTCTTCGCCTATCACGTAGGACGGCGTGCCGGTGATGGCGAGCTTGTTGGCCAGTTCGTATGTCTCGCCCAGCGCCTCGTTGATGGCGGGGTTCTTCATTTCCGCCCGCAACGCTTCCTCGTCGACGCCGAGGGACAGCGCGATGCGCATCGCCACGGCCTCCGTGGCGCGACCCTGGGCGCCGATCAGCCTGGTGTGGAACTCGGCGTATTTCTCGGGCGCAAGGTTGTGAAATGCCATTGAAACCTGCGACGCCTTCTGGGAGTCCGGCCCGAGGATCGGGAATTCCTTCATCACGAAGCGCAGGTCCGGATTGGCCGAAACCAGCCGTTCCATGTCGCCCAGCGCGCGCTTGCAGTAGCCGCAATTGTAATCGAAGAACTCCACCACCGTGATCTTGCCGTCGCGGTTCCCGACGAGCCCGTCATAGGCGGCGTTGAAGATCGTGTCGGAGGCGGTCTTGATCGTATCGAGCTGCGCCACCCGGCGCTCCTCTTCCTGCCGCGCCTCCAGCGCCGCCTGCACCTCCACCATCACTTCGGGATTGGCGATCAGGTAGTCGCGCACGATCGCCTCGACCGCGCCGCGGTCGATCCGCTGGCCGCCTGCCGCGACCATGGCCGTGGGCGCGGCCGTCGCAGGCGCACTGGCCGTGCCCGCCAGATAGCCGAACGCGAGCATGGCGAAGGAAATCGCCACTCCGAGAGTTCCGATGACGACCGCGTTCTTCATGGGCTGGCTTTCGTTTCCACGCTTTGGTTGAAAATTGATTCTGCCGCAATCGGCATGAACGATCCATTGATTTTGAGGCTATTTTCGGGGCGGCTTGAAGTTGATGATATCCTGCGCGCGCACCCAGGCGGGCGAACCCTGCTTGAGTTTCTGCTGCGCGCGGGCCGCGAATATCTTGGCCTCGCGATACTGCCCCGAATGATAGTGGCCCTCCGCCGAGGTCATTTCGGCAAGTCCGATGTCGCCCGTCAAGCCGTAGGCCTGCGCGAGGTAGCGATAGCCGGTGATGTATTCAGGATCCTTGTCCAGGCCCGCCCGCAGTTCGGCGACGGCCTTCCTGATCGCATCAGGCTTGCCGGTGGCCAGCAAGGCCTGTCCGTAGCCTATGCGCAGCATGCCTGACTTCGCCGGGTCGTAAGCCACCGCCGACGCGTAGGCGTTGGCAGCCTCGCCGGCGCGGTTGGCCTTGATCAGAATGTCGCCGCGCAGCTCGTGCAGGTAGGGGTTTCTGGGCTGCGTCTTCAGCAGTGCGTCGGCCTTCTTCAAGGCCGCGTCGGGGCTGCCGTAGAGGTATGTGACGATCGCGTCCCCGTAGAGCGCGGGAAAGCTTCTGGGGTTGGCGCGAAACAGGCGTTGCACCGCCGCCTGACCCTGCGTGTATGCGGCGATCTTGGCGCGCATCATGTCGTGGCGCGTCTGCAGCGCCGGCGGGTCCGTTCGCTCGTAGTAGGGGCTCTTCTTCGCCACCGTTTCCAGATTGCCGATGCGTTCGCGTGGCATCGGATGGCTGACCTGGTAGGGGTCGACCTTGACGCCGGCCAGCGCCAGTGAGCCGGCGAACCGCTCGAACGTCTTGAGCATGCCCTTCGGCGACTGGCCGGTGGCCTCCAGGTAGGCGATGGCGGATCGGTCTGCCGTGATTTCTTCCGTGCGCTGGTAGGCGAGCAGGCCGCGCCTCGCCATCTCCGGCGCGCCCGCCGCAATGCCTGCGCCGACCTGCCCGATGCCGTCGGACCCGCCGGCGGCGCCGGCCACTCCAATGCCCATGCCCAGCAGCGCCCCCACGATGGCGATCGTCTGGAAGCTGCGCAGCCTCTCGTGCAGCCGCTCCTGGTGGCCGCCGGCGAGGTGGCCGGCTTCATGGGCCATCACGCCGATGATCTCGTTCGGCGTCTCCGCCTGCAGCAGCGCGCCTGTATGGAAGAAGATGCGCCGACCGGTCACGAACGCGTTGAAGCTGGGGTCGTTGATGAGCACGACCTCGACGTTCGAACTGGTCAGGCCTGCTGCCTTGAGGATCGGCCGCGCGTAGTCGCGCATCAGCGCCTCGATCTCGGCGTCGCGAACCACCGGTACCGACTGCGCGTGGGCCGGGCGGGGCGATGCGATTGCGACCTGCAAGGCAACCGCCGCCGCGACCAGCGTCCTGGCTGCATGCATCATCCTGGCGTGGGCTTTGCTGGTTTTCAGGGAAGCCTGCATGTTCACTCCGTAGAGGACGGCGGCGCGGGTGAAAAGTCGCGGGCAGGAAGCTCCTCAACTTGTGAACCGCACGCCAATCGGGCAATTGTTTGGCGCAGGCCGCCACCCGCCCCCAGGAAATCCTGAATGTCGATCTCGATCTCGCGCCGAGGCGCAGCCGAACCCTTTCACGCCATGGACGTGCTTGCCGAGGCGAACCGGCTCCGCGCAGGCGGCGCCGACGTAATCTCGCTGGCGGTGGGACAGCCCTCCGACCCGGCGCCGGCCGGGGTGCGCGCGGCGGCCATCCGGGCACTCGAGGAAGGCAATATCGGCTACACCGACACGCTTGGTATCGCCCCGCTGCGTGCCGCGATCGCGGCGCACTATCGCGATCACTACGGGATCGACATACCGCCGCGGCGCATAGCGGTGACGACCGGCTCCTCCGCCGGCTTCAACCTGGCTTTCCTCGCCATGTTCGACGTCGGCGACCGCGTCGCCATCGGCTCGCCCGGCTATCCGGCCTATCGCAATATCATGCGCGTGCTCGGCATCGAGACCGTCGAGATCGAGGAGGGCGAGCGCGGCTACCTGACCGCCGAGCTGATCGCGGCCGCACACCGCGAGAAGCCGCTGAAAGGCCTGCTGTTCGCCAGCCCGGCCAATCCGACGGGCGCCGTCATCCCGCCGGACGAGCTCCGGAAGATCGTCGAGACGGCGCAAGCGCTGGGCATCTCCGTCATCTCCGACGAGATCTACCACCGCCTTGGCTACGACGTGCAGGACGTGACGGCGCTGTCGCTGTCGCAGGACGTGACCGTCATCAACTCCTTCTCCAAATATTACTGCATGACGGGCTGGCGCATCGGATGGATGGTGCTGCCGGAGCAATTGCTGCGGCAGGTCGAACGCATCGGCCAGAGCCTCTACATCTCGCCGCCGGCGGTTTCGCAGATCGCGGCGGTGGAAGCCTTTGCCGCGACGCCCGCGCTGGAGAGCGTCAAGGACCGTTACCGCGAGAACCGCGAACTGCTGATGCGGCGGCTGCCCGAACTCGGCTTCAGGCTCGCAGCGCCGATGAACGGCGCGTTCTATGCATATTGCGACGTGTCCCGACACACCAATGACAGCATGGATTTCGCACGCCGCATGCTTGCCCAGGCCCATGTCGCGGCGACGCCCGGCATCGATTTCGACACGCGGTCGGGCCATCGTTTCATGCGTCTGTCCTATGCCGGCAGCCCGGCGCAGATCGCCGAGGCGCTGGACCGCATCGAGCGCTGGCTGCCCGGCGCGGGGAGGGGAGAATGAACGATATCGATCGACGTTTTGCTGTATCGAGCTGGTCGCTGCACCGCAGCCTGGGCGTCACCTACCCGCATGATCTCGACAGCAATGCCGTCGGCACGCGACAGCAGACCTTCGGCCCGGGGCGGATGTCGCTGCTCGACCTCCCGGGGAAGGCGAAGGCCAACGGCATTTCCCGCATCGAGGTCTGCTCGTTCCATCTGCCGAGCCGGGACGGCGCCTATCTGCGGGAGCTGCGGGACGCGCTCGCTTCCGCCGGCGTGACGCTGCAGACGCTGCTCGTCGAGGCAGGCGACATCAGCGACCCCGCGACGGCTGCGCGCGATCGCGACTGGATTTCGGGCTGGGTTGCCGTCGCCACCGAGCTGGGCGCCGAGAACGTGCGCGTGATCGCCGGCAAGCAGAAGCCGACCCGCGAGGCGCTGGACCTGTCGGCGCGCTGTCTGGTCGAGATCGCGGATCGCAATGCCGGATCGCCTGTGCGGCTGGTCACGGAAAACTGGTTCGACCTGCTGTCGAAGCCGGAGCACGTGCTCTACCTGCTCGAGCAAACCGACGGAAAGATCGGATTGAACGGCGATTTCGGCAATTGGACAGGCGCCGGCAAATACGAGGCCCTGTCGCAGATCTTCGACCGCGCCTCGATCTGCCATGCCAAGGCGAGCTTCGCCGGCGGCGCGATGGACGGCGAGGACTATGGCCGCTGCGTGGATGTAGCGGAAAGGGCCGGCTATGCCGGCCCCTACACACTGATCTTCGACAGTGATGCGCCCGGCGAATGGGAAGGCGTCGCCATCGAGCGCGCCTTCATCCGCGAGCGGCTGTCGGCCTAGAAGAAGCCCTTGCGCTGCCACCAGCCGCCCTTGCGCGGCTTCTCCTCGTCCTGGCTGGCGGGGTTGCCCGACACGACCTTGACGACCGGAGCGGCAGGTTTCGGGGCGGGAGCCGCCTGTTCCGGCGCCGCAGCCTCCGGCACGGTTTCCGCCGGCTCCGCAGGAGAGGACACAGCCTCTTCGACGGCTTCCTGAGCGGCCGGTTCGGCCTTCTTGCGCGAGCGACGCGCAGGCTTGGCAGCCTCGGCCGCAGCGTCATCACCGGCGGCGGGAGCAGCCTTCTTGCTGCGCGAGCGGCGCGCCGGCTTTTCGGCGACCGGCTCCTCTGTCGGCTCCGGGGCGGCCTGGGTCTCTGCCTCGGCCTCCGCCTGCGCCTCGGGCTGACCCAGCACCGCAGCGCTTTCGGTCATCGTCTCCGACAGCCCGCTCGTCGCGGCAACGGTTTCGTCGGCATCGTCGCCTGTCTCGGCAGGTGCCTCGTAGTCGCCGCCCTCGGCAGCCGCGAAGGAGCCGCCCTGGGTCTCGTCGCCACGCCGGTTGCGTCGCCCGCCGCGCTTTCCGCGGCGACGGCGCTTACCGCCGGCGTCGCCATTGGCGTGGTCATCGGAGGCGTCGGCTGCGTGATGCTCGTCGTCCTCCTCGTCGTCACCATGGGACGCAGGCTCATCGGCGTGCGCCTCGCCGCCGGCCGAGGCCGGCTGGGCGGCTTCGCCGGGCGCGAACTCGCGATCCCGGTCGCGACCGCCGCGCCTGCGGCGCCGCCTGCGGCGCTTGCGGTCACGATGTTCATCGTGGTCATCGGCGCGCGGCTGCGCGGCGACGGGCTCGGAGGTCTCGTCGTCCTCCTCCATCGCCACGTCGGCTTCTTCCTCCTCGTCCACCTCAAGCGCCGGCGGCTCGATAACCGGTGCGCTCGGCGCGCCGACAGGGCGCTCGACGATCGCCGCCTTGAAGATGGCGTAGTGCTGCGAGGCAACGCTCTCGTCCACCGCGATCGTGATCGTCAGGCCGAACTTGGCCTCCAGCTCGGCCAGGTTGCGGCGCTTGTGGTTGAGCACATAGAGCGCGGTCGAGGCCGGGGTGTGCACGGTGATGTGGTAACGGCTGTCCTTGAGCAGGAATTCCTCGATCGCGCGCAGGACCAGCAGCGCCACGGAAGAGTCGGAACGCACATGGCCCGTCCCGCCGCAATGCGGGCAGGGCTGCATGGTCGATTCCAGCACCGAGGCGCGGATGCGCTGGCGCGACATCTCGAGCAGGCCGAAATGCGAGATGCGGCCGACCTGGATGCGCGCGCGGTCGTTCTTGAGGCAGTCCTTCATCCGCTTCTCGACCGCCCGGTTGTTCCGGTTCTCTTCCATGTCGATGAAGTCGATGACGATGAGGCCCGCAAGGTCGCGCAGGCGCAGCTGCCGCGCCACTTCGTCGGCCGCCTCGAGGTTGGTCTGCAGCGCCGTGTCCTCGATCGAATGCTCCTTGGTGGAACGTCCGGAATTCACGTCGATGGAGACCAGCGCTTCGGTCTGGTTGATGATGATGTATCCGCCCGACTTCAGCGTCACCTGCGGCTGCAGCATCTTGTCGAGCTGCGATTCCACGCCGTAGCGCACGAACAGCGGCACGTTGTCCTTGTAAGGCTGGACCACCTTCGCATGGCTGGGCATCAGCATGCGCATGAAGTCCTTGGCCTCGCGGTAGCCCTCGTCGCCCGCAACCTGGATGTCGTCGATGTCCTTATTGTAGAGGTCGCGCACCGACCGCTTGATCAGCGAGCCTTCCTCGTAGACGAGTGCCGGCGCGGTGGATTCCAGCGTGACCGTGCGCACGTTCTCCCACAGCCGCATCAGATATTCGTAGTCGCGCTTGATCTCGGCTTTGGTGCGGCTCTCGCCGGCCGTGCGCAGGATCACGCCCATGCCCTGCGGCACGTCCAGATCCTTGACGACATCCTTGAGGCGCTTGCGGTCCACCGCGCTGGTGATCTTGCGCGAGATGCCGCCGCCGCGGGCCGTATTGGGCATCAGCACCGAATAGCGCCCGGCGAGCGACAGGTAGGTGGTCAGCGCGGCGCCCTTGTTGCCGCGCTCTTCCTTGACCACCTGCACGAGCAGGATCTGCCTGCGCTTGATGACTTCCTGAATCTTGTACTGCCTGCGCGGGAAGCGGCGCGAACGTCGCACCTCCTCCACAGCGTCGTCGGCGCCCACCGATTCGACTTCGCTGGCGTCGCTGCCGGCGTCGTGCACCTCTTCCAGGCCATCGCCAGCCGGCACTTCCTCGGATACGACCTCGCGCGGCGCAGTGTGCGCCATGGCCGGCGGGTTGCCGTCTTCTTCCGATGCTTCGTGGTCGGTCTCTACGGACGAAGCCGCTGAGCCAGAGTCAACGTCGGACTCCAGCCCGGGCTCGCCGGTTTCCATCGCCGGTTCGGAGCTCTCGGCGCCTTCGTGGCCGGCCTCGGCATCGTGTTCGGCGTCGGCCGCCTCGGGCCGAGCCTCCGAGCGATCGCCGTTCCGGTTGCGGCCGCCGCGGCGGCGGCGCCTGCCGCGCCCCCGATCGGAGCGCTCCTCGTCGTCCTCATCGTCCTCGGCCTGTGCCGCTTCCGCGTCGGCACGCAGCAGCGCCTGCCGGTCGGCGACGGGAATCTGGTAATAGTCGGGATGGATTTCGCTAAAGGCGAGGAAGCCGTGGCGGTTCCCGCCATATTCGACGAAGGCAGCTTGCAACGAAGGCTCAACCCGCGTGACGCGGGCGAGGTAGATGTTTCCTTTGAGCTGCTTCTTATCCTGTGACTCGAAATCGAATTCTTCGATGCGGTTACCGCGTACGACGACGACCCGCGTTTCCTCCGGGTGGGAGGCGTCTATGAGCATTTTGTTGGGCATTATTTCTTGTCTCCCCGGCGGCAGGGGAGCGCGGCGTCGGCGCAAGCGCGCCGAGCGACCGGACTTTAAAGCCATGCCTGCCGGATAATCTGCGGTCCGCCGTCAGCCTGTCCGAAACGCTTGCAAGGCCGGCCGCGGCCGTCATGGCGCGGTCAAATCCGGTCATTGCCTGGGATGCGTTTCGGTCCATCGCGCGTCCTAGCGGAACCTTTCTACAACCACGGCCCGGAAATCGGGCCAGCTATTTGCTCTCTAGGAGCCGGCGCGGGACGTGCCGTCCCGGGCCGCATTCCAACATCAAGGCTCCGCAGCGCGGGCTTGCCTTGAGGAAATCTTTCGGATCACCGTATCCGCCGGCGTGTTGCCTGGGGGTATCGTTCACTTTGACGCCGCACCGAATCGACACACCGCATCGTCTGCGGACATTGCCGTGATCCGCCGACGCTTTTATGATTTGGGGAGGGGGAAGGCAACCCCCCGTTGAACGCCGGCAAAATGGGGCAGGGGGCGCGCCGGCGGCGAAAGCCTTGATTAACCATAACCGGGTACCTGCTTTGTGAAATCTTGAGCGCGAAGCACGCGCCGGAGGCAAGCGGAAGACCTATGCGGGCAGGTGGCGATTCGATGGCGGAGGGCAGGACGGCGCGTCTCGCGGCGCTGGTGGGCGTCCTGATCCTTGCCATGGCCGCGCTCCTTGCCGTCGTGCCGGCCTCATGGGGCGGCGAAGCCGCTTCACCGGCGATGGCCCGCAGCTTCAAGATGGCGGGCGACGCATCCCGCACCAGGCTGGTCCTCAATTTCGACCGCGAACCTGTGCCGCGCTGGTTCCTGCTGCGTGGCCCCCACAGGCTGGTCATCGACCTGCCCGGCACGCGACTGGCGATCGACCCGGCCGAAACGGCTGCGCGCGGCATGATCACCGACGTCCGCTACGGCGAGATGGATCAGGGCGCGTCCCGGCTGATCGTTTCTGCCGACGGCCCCTTCGTGGTCGAGGGGCTGGATGTCATCGCGAACGAATCGTCGGAGGGTTTCCGGCTGGTCGCCGACCTCGTGGCCGCATCGGACGCCCAGTTCGACGCCGCGTTGGCCGAGCAGGTCGAAACCACCGGCTCCACCCAGTCGACGCCCAAGGGCGATCGGGTCGCAAAAGCTGGGGCGGCAGCCGCCGCCAAACCATTCACCATCGTCATCGATCCCGGCCATGGCGGCATCGACAGCGGCGCGGAAGGCGTCAACGGCACGCTGGAGAAGACTGTCACGCTCGCTTTCGCGCTGGAGCTGAAGAAGAAGCTGGAGGAGAACGGCCGCCTTCAGGTGCGTGTCACGCGTGACCGCGATCTTTTCCTGCGGCTGGACGAGCGCGTTCGCATCGCCCGCCAGCACGAGGCGGACCTGTTCATTTCGATCCATGCAGACACCATCAAGTATCGCGGCATCCGCGGGGCCACGGTCTACACCGTGTCGGACAAGGCATCTGATGCGGAATCGGCCGCCCTGGCCGCCCGGGAAAACCTGGTGGACGAGCTCGCCGGCATGTCCGTCGACGACGCCAATCACGAGGTCTCAGACATCCTGATGGACCTGATCCGGCGCGAGACGCATTCCTTCTCGATCCGCTTCGCGCGCACGCTCCTGGGCGAGCTGACCGAGCGGGTGGAGATGATCAAGAATCCGCACCGTTTCGCCGGCTTCAAGGTGCTTCGCGCGCCTGACGTTCCGTCCGTGCTGCTGGAGCTCGGGTACCTCTCCAATCCCGAAGACGAAGAACAGCTGCGCAGCGCCGAGTGGCGCGCCAAGGCAATAGGCAGCGTGGTGACCGCGGTGGAACAGTTCGCCGGCGCGCGCGTCGGCACCGGCGGCTGACATGTCCGCCCTTGCGGGCACCGGCGAATCGTTGCACCGAAACCACAGCTCGTAGTCGAACTGGACTATTTGCGGGAGCCGGCAATCGCTGCCGCAATTTGCCCACAACCACGCGAGAGGTATGGGGCACATCGGATCTGGGTGCGATGGGCAGCGCGGGGACGCGCGCCGCACCCGAGGCTGGAGTGGGCATGATCAGGATACTTGGATATTTCTTCGGCGTCGGCGTGGCGCTTGCGCTGCTGGCGGCGGCAGGCGTCGCGATCTATCTGAGCGACGTCGCGAAGGATCTCCCGGACTACGAGGTGCTGGCCAATTACGAGCCGCCGGTGACCACCCGCGTGCACGCCGGCGACGGCGCGCTCATGGCCGAGTTCGCGCGCGAGCGCCGCCTCTATTTGCCCATCCAGGCCGTGCCGGACCGCGTCAAGGCCGCCTTCCTCTCCGCCGAGGACAAGAATTTCTATACCCATCCCGGTATCGACGTGACCGGTCTCGTGCGCGCGATCATCACCAACGCGCAGAACCTCGGGTCTGGCCGCCGCCCGGTCGGCGCCTCAACCATCACCCAGCAGGTCGCGAAAAACTTCCTCCTGTCGTCGGACCAGACCATCGACCGCAAGGTGCGCGAGATGCTGCTGTCGTTCCGCATCGAGCAGGCCTATTCCAAGGACCGCATCCTCGAACTGTATCTCAACGAGATATTCTTCGGCCTCAATTCCTACGGCATCGCGGGCGCCGCGCTCACCTATTTCGACAAGTCTGTCAACGAGTTGACGGTTGCGGAGGCCGCCTATCTCGCGGCGTTGCCGCGCGGTCCGTCCAACTATCATCCCTTCCGCCACACGGATCGCGCGATCGAACGCCGCAACTGGGTCATCGACCAGATGTTCGAGAACGGCTACGTCTCCGCCGAGGAGGCCGGCAAGGCCAAGGAACAGCCGCTCGGCGTGAACCTGCGGCGCAGCGGCACCTATCTGTTCGCTGGCGAGTATTTCACCGAGGAAGTGCGCCGCCAGCTCATCGCGCGTTACGGCGAGGACGCGCTCTACGAGGGCGGCCTGTCGGTGCGGACCACGCTCGATCCCTCGCTTCAGCTCATGGCCCGCAAGGCATTGCAGAACGGCCTGATGAAATACGATCGGCTGCGTGGCTATCGCGGGCCGATCACCACGATCGCGATAGACGGCGACTGGGGCAAGCCGCTGTTCGAGGTGCCGGGGCTGTTCGACGTGCCGGAGTGGAAGGTCGCCGTGGTGCTGGACGCCGGCGCGGACGGCCTCAAGATCGGCCTCAAGCCGGAGGCAACGCCATCGCGCGAGATCGACAAGGAACGCGTCGAAGGCACGGTTGCCCTGGAAGACATGTCCTGGGCTATGCGCCACAGCGTCGAGGGCAAGCTGGTCAAGGCCAAGTCTCCGGCCGACGTGCTGAAGCCGGGCGACGTGGTCTATGTTTCGGCCAAGCCCGAGGCGGCCGGCTCATACCTGCTGCATCAGGTGCCGGAGATCGGTGGCGCGCTCGTGGCCATGAACCCGCACACCGGCCGCGTGCTGGCGCTGGCCGGCGGCTTCTCCTACGCGGCTTCCGAGTTCAACCGCGCCACCCAGGCCTATCGCCAGCCGGGATCGTCCTTCAAGCCGATCGTCTACGCAGCCGCGCTCGACAACGGCTATACGCCGGCCTCGGTCGTGCTCGACGCGCCGATCCGCATCGTGCAGGGCAATCAGGTGTGGGAGCCCAAGAACTATGGCGGCGAGTTCGCCGGCCCGTCCACGCTGCGCGCCGGCATCGAGCGCTCGCGAAACCTTATGACGATCCGCCTCGCCAACGACATGGGGATGAACCTCGTTGTCGAATATGCCGAGCGCTTCGGCATCTACGACAAGCTGATGCCCTATCTGCCGATGGCGCTGGGCTCGGGCGAGACGACCGTCATGCGCATGGTCTCGGCCTACGCGGTGATGGCCAATGGCGGCAAGCAGATCAAGCCCTCGCTGATCGACCGCATCCAGGACCGCTACGGCAAGACCGTGTTCAAGCATGACGAGCGCGGCTGCGAGCAATGCGTGGCCGAGGAGTGGCACAAGCAGGCCGAACCCAAGCTTGTCGACAACGCCGAGCAGGTGCTCGACTCCATGACCGCCTATCAGATCACTTCGATGATGGAAGGCGTGGTCAAGCGCGGCACGGCGGTCACCGTTGCCGAGCTGGGCTTCCCCATCGCCGGCAAGACCGGCACCACCAACGAAGAGAAGGACGCGTGGTTCATCGGCTATACGCCGAACCTCGTCGTCGGCGTCTTCATGGGCTACGACCAGCCGAAGCCGATGGGCAAGGGCTCCACCGGCGGTGGCCTCGCGGCGCCGATCTTCAAGGAATTCATGGCTGCGGCCCTGAAGGACGCGCGCCCGATCGAGTTCAAGGTGCCGGAAGGCATGAAGATGATCTCGGTCGATCGCAAGAGCGGCATGCGCACGGCGTCCGGCGCTCCAGGCTCGATCCTGGAAGCATTCAAGCCCGGCACCGGGCCGGCCGACAGCTATTGGGTCATCGGCATGGGCGACCTGGTTGAGGGTGGCGGCGAGGCGCTGTCGCCGGCCGCCAGCCAAGCCATCAATACCGGCGGCGGCGGGCTTTATTAGGCCCGCGGCCAGCCCGGGTGGGTGCAAGCGCCCATCCCATTCAGGTCCATCGGAACCTTTTCGGCAGTCCTGCGTTCCGCTGGGTTAGGAACGGGGGGATCGCCAGGTGCATCAACCGGAGCCGTGGGGACTCACGGAAATATCACGCTTTGGGTTTCTCGCGGACGCCGGCGAGAGCCTGCTGAACGCCTTTCCGGCTGCCGTCTATCTTTGCGCTGCCGACGGCCGGATCGTGCGCTACAACGATCGCGCCGCCGAGATCTGGGGGCGCAGGCCGACCCTCGACGATGGACGCGAGCGCTTCTGCGGATCGTTCCGAATCTACAATCCGGACGGCTCGCCCTTGCCCCACCACGAGACGCCGATGGGGTTCGCGTTGCGGACAGGTCAGCCGCAGCGCGACATCGAGGTGCTGATCGAACGGCCTGACGGCACGCGCCGCCTCGCCGTCGTCAACATCGAGCCTCTGCTCGGCGCCGCCAACGCCCTCGAGGGCGCGGTCAACTGTTTCCACGACATCACTGATCGCAGGTTTTCGGAAAGTGCCGGCAAACACACGGACACGGCACTGCGCGGCCAGGCCGACCGCATGGAGGAGGCGGAGCGCGAGGTGCGCCGCCGCGCCGTGGTGGAAAACAGCCTGGCCAGGCGCGCAGCCGAACAGGAAGCGCTGTTCCGCCTCACCGACCGTCTGCACCGCGCCAAGGCCGACGAAGAGATGTTCGCCGCCGCGCTGGAGGCGATCCAGCAGGCGCTGGAATGCGAGCGCGCGTCGATATTGCTGTTCGATCAGGAAGACGTCATGCGCTTCGTCGCCTGGCGCGGCCTGTCCGACACCTACCGCGAGGCGGTCGAGGGCCATTCGCCCTGGACGCCGGCTGACACGGACGCGGAACCGATCTGCATCGGCAACGTGGCTACCGCCGAACTTGACGAAGGCCTGCGAGCCGTGATCGCCGGCGAGAAGATCGGCGCGCTGGCTTTCATCCCACTTCTGGCCGAAGGCCGCGTGATCGGCAAGTTCATGGCCTATTACGGGTCCGCGCACGAGTTCGGCTCGTCGGAGGTCGACCTCGCGCTGACCATCGCCCGCCAGCTGGGCTTCGGCCTCGCCCGCCTGCGCTCGGACCGGGCCCGCCTCGAAGCCGAGTTGGCCTCGCGCGAGAGCGAACGGCGCCTGCAGCTGGCGCTGGAGGCCGGACGTATGGGGGCGTGGGAGTGGAATACGGAGTCCGGCGAGGTCAGCTGGTCGCCATCATTGGAACGGATCCACGGACTTGCCCGCGGCGCATTCGCCGGCACGTTCGACGATTTCCGGCGCGACATCCACCCGGACGACGTGGAGCGCGTCTCGGCCGCGGTGGCGCACACGCTCGAAACCCGCCGGGGCTATCACGTCGACTACCGAATCGTGCGGCCCGACGGCGAGATTCGCTGGCTGGAGGCCTTCGGACGCTTCGTAGCCGGCACGGCCGGCAGGCCCGCGCTGCTGGCCGGTGTGTGCATGGACGTGACCGAGCGCAAGCATTCCGAGGACCATCGCGACCTGCTCGTGGCGGAGCTCAGCCACCGCGTGAAGAACACGCTCGCGACCGTGATGTCGATCGCCCGCCAGTCCTTTGCGCGGGCGCCCTCGCTCGACGCGGCCCGCACCACCTTCGAGGCGCGCCTGCAGGCGCTTTCGCAGGCGCATGGCCGGCTGGCCGAAGCCAACTGGTCCGGCGTCTCACTGGAGACGCTGCTGTCCGACGAACTGGCCCCATTCCGTCGCGCCGAGAATATCCGGCTCTCCGGCGAGCCGGTCACTCTCAGTCCGAAATGCGCGCTCACCCTCGGTCTTGCGGTCCATGAGCTCGCGACCAACGCAGCGAAATACGGCGCGCTGTTCAGCAAGGACGGACGCATTCGGGTGGAATGGTCGATCGACAGGTCTTCGCGGCAGTTGCTGCTCACCTGGCGCGAGGAGGACGGCCCGCCGGTCGTGCCGCCGCGGCAGAGCGGGTTCGGACGCCTGCTGCTGGAGCGTGCGCTGGTTTCCGATCTCAGGGGCGAGGTCGACATGGACTTCGCTGCGGCCGGGCTGATCTGCCGGATAGCCGTGCCGGCCGATGTCAACATTGCGCCAGTCCAGTGAAGCCGGACGTCAAACCGCTGCGCATCCTCATCGTCGAGGACGAGTTCTTCGTGGGTATCCTGCTGGAGGACGACCTTCGTGCGTCGCGTTTCGAGACGCTCGGCCCGGTCACCTCGCTGTCGGCGGCGCGCGAGATCGTCCGTCGCGAGACATTCGACCTCGCCATTCTCGACGTTAACCTCACCGGCGAGATGGTCTATCCGCTCGCCGACGACCTTGCCGAGCGCGGCATCCGCTTCATCTTCCTGAGCGGATATTCCGAGCTGAACCTGCCGGAGAGGTTCAGGAACGTGCCGCGCCATTCCAAGCCCTACCATCTTCCGAGGCTGGTCGAGCGCATCCGATCCGTGGCGGGGCGGGGCTGATCCGGACCGATCGGTCGTACTTTACATCAGCCGGCCTGCTCCCTATGTTCCGCGCCGACTCCGGGCCCGCGGCCCGCCCTTCCTCGAAATACGGGATCACCATCCGGACATGCGCACGGAAACCGAAGCATTGGTCGACGAGATCAGGCAGGCGATTGCCCTGCTGAGGAGGCATCTTTGACTGGGATCAGGCGGTAAAGCGGCTTGATTACCTGAACATGCGCGCGGAGGATCCCGCGCTCTGGAACGACCCGGCCGAAGCGCAGAAGATGATGCGCGAGCGGCAGAACCTCGAAGAGAACATCACCGCCATCAGGGGGCTGACCCAGGCGGTCGACGACAATGTCGAACTGATCGCCATGGGTGAGGAAGAGGGCGACGACGGCGTCGTGCGCGATGCTGAGGCTGCCATCCGCTCGCTGGCCGGCGAGGTCCGAACACGCCAGGTGGCCACCATGCTGTCGGGCGAGGCCGACGGCAACGACACCTACCTCGAAGTCCACGCCGGCGCCGGCGGCACCGAAAGCCAGGACTGGGCGAACATGCTGCTGCGCATGTACACCCGCTGGGCCGAGCGCCGCGGCATGAAGGTCGAGGTGCTGGAGATGCACGACGGCGAGGAGGCGGGCATCAAGTCGGCCACCATCCTGGTGAAGGGCGAGAGCGCGTATGGCTGGCTGAAGACCGAATCGGGCGTGCATCGCCTGGTGCGGATTTCGCCGTACGATTCCAACGCCCGCCGGCACACCTCCTTCGCCTCGGTATGGGTCTACCCGGTGGTGGACGACACGATCGAGATCGTCATTCCGGATTCGGATGTGCGCATCGACACCTACAGGTCGTCGGGCGCAGGCGGCCAGCACGTCAACACGACGGATTCGGCGGTCCGCATCACCCATATCCCGACCGGCATCGCAGTCGCGTGCCAGGCCGAGCGCTCGCAGCACAAGAACCGCGCCAAGGCGTGGGAGATGCTGCGCTCGCGCTTGTATGAGGAAGAGCTGAAGAAGCGCGAGGCCGAGGCGAACGCGACCGAGGCTTCAAAGACGGATATCGGCTGGGGCCATCAGATACGCTCCTACGTGCTGCAGCCCTACCAGCTGGTCAAGGATTTGCGCACGGGCGTCGAGAGCACCAGCCCTTCCGACGTGCTCGACGGCGATCTCGACGAGTTCATGGAAGCAGCACTCGCCCACCGGATCGAAGGCGGGGCAGGGGCCGAGGTGGCGGACATCGACTAGGAACGAGGGGGCGTCATGCCCCCTTACCGTTCACAGCAGGTTGGCGATCTTCCTGCCAGCCTTGATGAATCGCAACGGATCGATGGCTGTGCCGTTGCGGCGCACCTCGTAATGCAGGTGCGGGCCCGTCGAGCGCCCGCTTGATCCGGCCCGGCCCACAACCGTGCCGCGCTCGACCTTGTCGCCCACCTTGACCAGGATCTTCGACATGTGCGCGTAGCGGGTGGTCATGCCGTCCCCGTGGTCGACCTCCACCATTCGGCCATAACCGCCGTTCCATCCCGACGCGATGACAGTGCCGGCGCCCGAAGCTTTCACGTCCTCGCCATAGGGCACGCGGAAATCCATCCCGGCATGCATGGCTGGCGTGCCCAGAAGAGGGTCGCGGCGAACGCCGAACGAGGAGGAGATCGCATAGCCCGGAGCCGGGTTGTGTATGGGCGCCAGCAGCGCCGTCTTCTTCAGCGTCTCCAGGCGGCTCAGCGCTTCGTCGAGTTCGTTGACGCGGGTGTCGAACATCGTCTTGTTGTCGAGCGCGATCAGCGGGCCGCCAAGGCCGGTCTTGCCTGCGGCGCTCTCGCTGGCCAGCCCGGCCTGCTCGAGCGCGGCCGAGATCTGGTCGGCGGTCCGGTCGGCGTCCTCGGCGAGCGTGGCGACACGGTCGATCTGCTCGTCCTCTATGGTGCGCAGCGATTTGTTGATGGTGGCGAACAGCATGTCGGCACGGTCGGCCTCGGAAAGCAGGCCCGCGCCCGCGCTGCGCGTATTCCAGAAGGAGAAGTCGGGCGGAGTGGCCGCACCGGCGAGCTTAGGCTCGTCGGTCGCGGAGGAGCCGGCGTCGGCGCGCCGGTCCGGCTTGGCATCCGCTGGCTTGTCGGCCGGCACGAGGTCGCCTTCGGCCCGTTCCAGGATGGGGGTCAGCCTGCCGTGGCGCCGCGATAGCTGCGACTGGCGCTGCAGCAACTCGGAGACGCGGGTTTCCATCAGCCGCTGATCGAGGAGCTGCCGGCTGGTGATTCGGTCGACCTGCGCCCGAAGCGCCGAGATGCGGTCCTCATAGGCCTGTTGGACACGCGCCTGCCGCGCGATGCTGGCGCCGATCAGGTCGTCGCGCAGTACGAGATACGAGGTAGCGAGGAGATAGCCGATGGCGACCGCCGACAGCACCGAACCCAGCAGTGCTGCCATCCACGGCCTGATGGTGAAATGCCTGATTTCGTCGCCGCGCGCGATAATGATCGTGTGTGGTTCGCGGCGTCTGCCAAAGACTGTCGACTGACGAATATTCTGCAAGTCCGGCCCACCAGAACTGTCGAAAACCCTGGTCCGGAATTACACACTGTTAGGGTTAACAAAGGTTTTGCGCGGGGGCCGGCCGGCAAGAAAAAGGCCGGCTGCAGAAGCTGCGCCGGCCTGGATCTAACGTGACGAATTGGCTGGTATCAGGCTCAGGTCAGGAGCCAGATGAGGATGATGACGGGAATCGGAACGCCGATCGCCCAAAGCAGTATGCTGCGCATGCCGTGGTCTCCATGAATGGCCTTGGTCTGTGCCCATGCAACGCAGCGGCTGCACCCATGGTTCCCCGGCCTTTCCGCCTCAGAGCGCGCGCACCGCGTCCAGGACGGCCTGCGCGTGGCCGGCGACCCGCACCTTCGGCCACACCCGCGCGATGCGGCCATCGGCGCCGATGAGGTAGGTGGTGCGGATCACGCCCATATAGCGGCGGCCGAACATGCTCTTTTCGCCCCAGACCGCGTAGTCCCGGAGCACCTTCCCGTCCTCGTCGGCCAGCAGATCGACGTCCAGCCGGTGCTTGGCCTTGAATTTGTCATGTTTTTTTACGCTGTCGGGCGAGACGCCGATCACCGTGGCGCCGGCCGCCTCGAACTGCGGCCGCAGGGCGGAAAAGTCGATCGCCTCGGCGGTGCAGCTGCTGGTATCGTCCTGTGGATAGAAATAGAGGACGACGGGCCTGCCCCGGAGATCGGATAGTCGCAACGAGCCGCCGCCGGTCCGCGGAAGCTCGAAATCGGGCGCCTTGGCACCCTCAGCCAGTCCGGCCATGGTCGGTGTCCTTGTGTTGATCGCGCGCGCCAAGCAGCGCGCAGGAGTTATAATGCCGGCACGGGATTCGTCCATCTTCGCGAACCATGGGCACCAACGGATGAGGCAGTGACGCAGCGCCACCAGAAGATACGCTTTCGGCGAGGAGAGATCACGCATCTGCATGCGTTTCCCTCCGCCCGTTCGCAGCCGAAGCGGCATCTGCGCCTTTCGGGGCTCAATCGGTGGAGCAGGCTCGTCGTGTTTGGCCTGTTCGGCGCCGGCGCGGCGTTCGTGGCGCTGGTGGCGCTTGCGCTCGCGATCGGCAGCTTCGGTTTCGGCACGGAGCGCCTGACCGCCGAAGCGCAGGCAGCGCTTTCGCGCCTGGCGGGGCAGGAGGTCAAGACCCGGCTGGGGCCGGCGCGGGTTTCGCTTGACCAGGCCAGCCTCGTGGCGCTGGAAGTGCAGGATCTGGCGATTGCGCAGGCCGACGCCCCCGGCGATGTCATCCAGGCCGGCAAGCTGCGCTTCGGCGTCAGGATATTCCCGCTGTTCGCCGGAAAACTGGAACTGGGCAGCGCCACGCTGTCGGACGCCCGGCTGAACCTCGCGGCCTGGAAGGGAAACGGCGAACGTGACTGGCGTGCCCTGCTTGAGGGCGGCGGCATCGTGGCGCCCGACGCCCTGCTGGACGCCGCCTTTGCGGGCATCCATGCGGCGATCGATTCGCTCGGCAATTCGGCTGCCGCCGGCTTCAATCTGAGCAATGTGGAGATCGCGCTGCCGGCCGGCTCGCGCCTCGAGAGCGTCGTGATCCGTTCGGCGCGAATACGCCGTGAAGGGCAGGACGCCCTTGCGATGACCGGCGAGGTGGCGTTGGGAGCGCGCGTACTCACCTTTGAGGGCAAGGCAAGCCGCGCCGACGGCGACAATGCAGGCGCCCGTTTTTCCATCGAGCTGGCTTCCGTGCCCGATCGCGCGATCGAACTGAGCGAAAACCCGGAGGACCCCGACGGGCCGCAATTCGTGCTTGGCCACCTGAACGCTACCTTGCGCGGGACGCAGCCGGCAAAGTCCGACCGCGGCACGATCACCGCCAATGTCGAGATCGGCGAAAGCCTCTGGAAGACGCGCAATGCGCTGCCGGTCAGGGGCGACGGCAAGCTTGCCGCCATCCTGGTGCCGGGCAGCAACAAGATCGAACTGTCCATGCTGCAGGTCGCATCTGGCCGCTCCCGGCTGGCTTTCACGGGCGCTATCGGTCCCGTGCCCCTGGACGATCAGGGGGTGCAGGAGCCGCTCTATCGTTTCGAGCTGGTCAGCCCGGGGTCGATCGTGGCGCCTGAGGATGCCAACGAGCCGGCGCTGATGGCGGCGGTCCGCGTGGCCGGTCGCATCACCGCCAACGGCATGCGCGTGATCGGCGACGAGGTCAGGGTGGCGACCAACCAGGGCGACATATACGGGTCGGGTTCGCTCGACATCCGGCTGGACCAGACGCCCGGCGTCTCGCTGGCGCTGGCGGTGCCGCGCCTGCCGGTAGCCTACGTGAAGAGCATCTGGCCCTGGTTCGCGGCCCCCGCCGCCCGCACATGGGCTCTGGCCAACGTCTTCGGCGGCACCATCGAGAACAGCCGGCTCCTGCTCAACGCCCCGCCCGGCAGCTTCGGTCCGGACGATCACCTGGGGCCGGACCAGGTAAGCGGCCATTTCGAGGTGAGTGGCGCACGCTTCGACGTGACCGGGACGATCCCGCCGGTGCGCGATGCCGTAGGCATCATCGATTTCGCCGGCACGGACGTGGACATCCAGCTCAAATCCGGCACCGTGTTCATGCCGAGCGGGCGCACCCTCGCGGCGCGTAACGGTACCTTCCGCATCGCCAACGCGCATCTGAAGCCCCTTGTCGGCGATCTCGACATCGACGTGGAGGGCGAGGCGGGCGCAGCGGCCGAGATCGTCACCTACGAGCCGATCAACATCGCCCGCTACATCGACCTGCCGCCGAAGGACCTGACGGGGCAGGTCAAAGGACACATCCAGGCCGGCATCCCGCTGCAGAAGAGCATCGACCCCAAGGAACTGCGCTGGCAGGTGGACCTCGCCTATTCGGGCCTTTCCATCGCCGAGCCTTTCGAGGGGCAGCTCATCGAGGACGCCGAGGGCACGATCGTCGCGCGCCCCGAGGAAGCGCGGATCGAGGCGCGCGCCAAGGCCAATGGTGTGCCGGCCGCGTTCTCCCTCGTCGAGCCGCTGGAGGGCGACCGCAGCGGGCGCGTGATGAAGGCGCGGCTCACCGTCGACAACGCCTCGCGCGACCGCCTGCTGCCGGGCATGTCGCGCATCATCTCCGGTCCCTTTGCCGTGGACATCGAGACCGTGGCCAAGGGCAAGCAGAAGGTGGCCGTGGACCTGCGCCAGGCCAATCTTTCCCTGCCATGGATCGGCTGGCGCAAGGGTGCGGGCGTGCCCGCCCGGGCCAGTTTCCAGATGGACACGACCGGCGAGGCCACCAGCATCACCAATTTCGAGCTGACCGGCGAAACCTTCGGGGCATCAGGCTCCATGAAGCTCGACCGTGACGGGCTGGCCAGCGCGAGGTTTTCGCGCATCGCGCTCAATCGCGGCGACGACGCCAGCGCCACGCTCGATCGCCGCCGCAAGGGTTATGCTGTGGCCGTCAGCGGCAACAGTTTCGACGCACGGCCGGTGATCCGTCGCTTCAGCCATTTCGCCAAGGGTGGCACGCCCGAAGGGGACGATGACGACGACGTCGCCTTCTCGATCGACGCCGACGTTGCCCAGGTGAGTGGCTTCAACGGCGAGCGGCTGAGTGGTCTGAAGCTGGTCTATTCCGATGCGGCCGAGGGCGGGGGCCTGCGGGCGACGGCCGCCACCCCCGCCGGCGCCCGCGTGACGGTGGTCGACGCCACCGCCGGCGGAAACCGCAAGATAGAGATGCAGGCCGGCGACGCCGGCACCGTGCTGAGATTTCTTGACGTATACGCGAACCTGCGCGGCGGCAGCGCCGTGCTGACCCTGTCGGGCCCGGCCGACGGCGCCCTGCGCGGGCAGCTCGAAGCGCGCGATTTCGCGCTGCTCAACGAGGAGAAGCTCAACTCGATCGTGAGCCAGCCGCCGCCGGGCTCGGACCGCTCGCTGAACCAGGCCGTGCGACGCGACATCGACCTGACCCGGGCGAGCTTCGACCAGGGCTTCGCAGCGCTGGAGAAGGGCGACGGCTACCTGACGATATCGAACGGGGTGGTGCGCGGAGACGCGATCGGCGCCACCTTCCAGGGAACCGTGTTCGACCGGAACAACAACATGTCGATCACCGGCACTTTCATGCCGGCCTATGGCCTGAACCGGCTGTTCGGCGAGATACCGATCATCGGGCAGATTCTCGGCAATGGCCGCGACCGCGGGCTGATCGGCATCACCTTCCGCTTCGCCGGCAAGACGTCGGAGCCGAAGCTCGAAGTCAATCCGCTGTCGATCGTGGCGCCCGGTATCTTCCGCTCGATCTTCGAGTACCGCTGACTTCAGCGGGACATGAACTCGCGTCCTGCAAACGCCTGCACCGCTTCGAACATCAGTCCGCCGTCTACCTTGGCGATGCGGCTGTCCAGCGCCTCCAGCGTCGTCCGGAATACGGCCGAGCTGTCCGCTTCGCCATCGGCCAGTTCCTTGAAGCCCATCTGCCAGCGGCCGAACGAACGCTCCGGCGAGGTCTTTTCCAGCAGCACCATGAAATTACGGTGGCGCCGATCGTTGCTGATCCGTGCCGCGAGCTTCCGCACGTCGTCTTCGTTGCCCTCCAGCACCTGGATGAAGGCATTGTTGGCGAAGAGCAGCATGCCGGTGACGCCGAGCCGGGCGTTATTGGCGCGCGACGATGCGAGGATGCTGTCTATGTCGGCGCTGGTGGTGCCGGGCACCGCGCCGCTTGCGTAGAGAAGCTGGAAGATGGCCATTGGTTTCCTCGCTGGGAAATGCCCCCAGGCAAGGAATAATGCGTCTTTGTTATCAGCAGCTTAAGCGCGTCACGCAGGCCGCACCAGAATATGCTTCTTCTTCCCCAGCGACAGCTTCACCACGCCCTGAGCCAGGTGGGCCGATGACACGGCCAGGCGGTCGTCGCCGACCGGCTGATCATTAAGCCGCACCGCGCCGCCCTGGACGTGGCGCCGCGCCTCGCCATTTGAGCCGGCAAGCCCCGCCCGCACGAGTAGCGACAGCAGGCCGATGCCGACTTCCAGTTCGCCGGCCGGGATGTCGACGGTCGGCAGGGTGTCGGCAAGCGCGCCTTCCTCGAATGTCTTGCGCGCGGTTTCCGCCGCTTCGTCGGCGGCTGCGCGGCCGTGCAGCATCGCGGTCACTTCGGTCGCCAGAACCTTCTTGGCCTCGTTGATCTCGGAGCCTTGGAGAGCGGCGAGCTTTGCGATCTCGGCCATCGGCATCGTGGTGTAGAGCTTGAGGAAGCGCTCCACGTCGGCGTCTTCCGTGTTGCGCCAGTACTGCCAGAATTCGTAGGGGCTGGTCATCCCGGCATCGAGCCACAGGGCGCCGGCGGCGGTCTTGCCCATCTTGGCGCCTGACGACGTGGCCAGCAGCGGCGATGTCAGCGCGTAGAGCTGCGGCGTGCCCAGCCTGTGGCCAAGGTCGATGCCGTTGACGATGTTGCCCCACTGGTCGGAGCCGCCCATCTGCAGCCGCGTGCCGTGGCGCTTGCTGAGCTCGACGAAGTCGTATGCCTGCAGGATCATGTAGTTGAATTCGAGGAAGGACAGCGACTGCTCGCGGTCGAGCCTGAGCTTCACCGACTCGAACGACAGCATGCGGTTGACCGAGAAGTGGCGGCCCACATCGCGCAGGAAGTTCACGTAGTTGAGCGACATCAGCCAGTCGGCATTGTTGACCATCAGCGCGTCGCGCGGCCCTTCGCCGAAATTGAGGTAGGGCGCGAAGTTGCGGCGGATGCCTGCGAGGTTGTTCTCGATGTCGGCGGGGGTGAGCAGCTTGCGCGCCTCGTCCTTGAACGACGGATCGCCGATCATCGAGGTGCCGCCGCCCATCAGCGCGATCGGCCGGTGCCCGGTCTTCTGCATCCAGTGCAGCATCATGATCTGGATCAGCGAGCCTGCATGCAGGCTCCCGGCCGTGGCGTCGAAGCCGATATAGGCCGTCACCGTCTCCTTCGCGAAGAGATCGTCAAGGCCGGTCTCATCCGAAATCTGGTGGATGAAGCCTCGCTCGGAAAGCGTGCGCAGGAAATCGGACTTGAAGGCGGTCATGATCGGGTCTCTAGCGGAAAGGCCATCCGGCCAGCATGTGGCAAAGCGGACGGCGCGCCTTTAGCATCGATGAGCCCGGAATCACAACAGTTGGGCGGAAGGAAGCCGGCATGAGCATGACCACAGCGATCGGGCTGATGAGCGGCACCTCGATGGACGGCATCGACCTGGCGGTGGTTTCCACCGACGGCGAGGGCAGGGTGGAGCGAGGCCCTTCCGGTTTCGTCGCCTATGAGGCGCCGTTCCGCGACAGGCTTGCCGCCTCGCTGGAAACCGCAAAGGCGATAGCCCGCCGCGATGAGCGCCCGGGCGACCTCGCCGCGCTGGAGCGCGAGATCACCCTGCGCCATGCCGATGCCGTGCGCCGCTTCCTGGGCGGCCATGCCCGGGCCGCGGGCGCCGGATTGCTTGGCTTCCACGGGCAGACCGTTCTGCATCGGCCGGCGCAGGCGCTCACCGTCCAGCTGGGCGACGGCGCGCTGCTGGCACGCGAAACCGGCCTGCCGGTCGTCTACGACATGCGTGCCAACGACATGGCGCATGGCGGGCAGGGCGCGCCGCTGGTGCCGGCCTATCATGCTGCGCTCGCAGCGTCGCTGCCGGCCGGGATGCGGCGCTTTCCGGTCTGCTTCGTCAACATAGGTGGCATCTCCAACGTCACCTTCGTGCCCGAGCATGGCGATCCCGTCGCCTTCGACACCGGGCCGGGCAACGCGCTGATCGACCAGTGGGTGCAGGCGTCCGGCGGCGTACCATTCGACGCCGACGGCATGATAGCATCGGAAGGAAGCGTCGTGCGCTCGGTGGTCGAGCGCTACATGGGCAATCCGTTCTTCGCTCGCTCGGGCCCGAAATCGCTCGACCGCAACGACTTCACGCTGGCTGAGGCGCAAGACATGGAGCTTGCAGACGGTGCGCGCACGCTGGCGTGCGTTTCGGCCGAGGCGATCATGCGGGCGGCCGCCCACCTTCCGGAGACGCCGAAACTCTGGATCGTCTGCGGCGGCGGCCGCAGGAACCCACATATCGTCGGCGACATGCGCGCGCTAGCGGCTGCGTCGAACGCCGAAGTCATCCTGGCCGAGGATGCGGGGCTGAATGGAGATTCGATGGAAGCTGAGGCCTGGGCCTATCTGGCCGTGCGCTCGCTGCGCGGCCTGCCTCTGACCTTTCCGACGACAACGGGTTGTCAGGCCGCCGTGAGCGGCGGCGTTATAGCGACACCCGATGACGAAAGGCGCCCGACCTCCGCTGGAAGCCGGGCTGCCAGCTGACCGGATCAGGCTTTCGCGGGCGCCTTCTTGGCCGCGGGCTTTGCCGCAGTCTTCTTGGCTGCCGGCTTTGCCGCTGCTTTCGCAGGTGCCTTCGTCTTTGCCGGGGCTTTTGCGGCTGCGGCCTTGGCGGCAGGCTTCTTTGCCGCGGGTTTCGCTGCCGTCTTTGCCGCGGGCTTCGCTGCGGCCTTCGCCGCAGGCTTTGCGGCCTTTGCAGCGGGCTTCTTGGCAGCCGCCGGCTTGGCCGCGGGCTTCTTGGCAGCGGCAGGCTTCGCGGCGGTCTTCTTGGCGGCTGGCTTTGCAGCGGCCTTCGCCGGAGCCTTCGCCGTCTTCGCGGCAGGCTTGGCGGCGGCGGCTTTCGCCGGTGCCTTCGCCTTGGCAGCCGGTTTTGCAGCAGGTTTCTTTGCCATTGTTATCTCCTCAGGTGGCCGCAGCCACATTCATCCTTCGGCAGCCCGATCGCGCTGGGGCGACGGATGCTTCCCCTGACCTTTGGAAAACTGGAACAAAACCTCGCCGGCTGCGGCTCGGAAACAAACGCGCATGCGCCCGAGGGACCCTTGGCCTGCCTGCGATAGCGGCCTAACGCCTGCAGCAGTCTGATTCGGACAGCCGAAGCGTCTCACGCAGTAAGCCGACTGTCGAGCGCACGCCATTATTATCCCCCGCAGTCGACTGCGGCAGGCTCATTTTGGTGACGGCGTCGTTACTGGCGAATGACTTGCAGGCCTACCGCAGCCGCTTCGGCCGCGGGTCGGCAAGCTCGCCGCGCAGGCGCCGGTCGAGATAGTCCGAGCATTCCTCCACCAGCAGGTCTTCCTGGCCGGAGAAGAAGTGGTTGGTTCCCGGCATCGTCTTCTGCGTGATGGTGATGCCCTTCTGCGACTGGAGCTTGTCGACCAGTCCCTGCACGTCCTTGGGCGGCGCGACCTTGTCGGCATCGCCGTGGATGATGAGCCCGGACGAAGGGCAGGGCGCCAGGAACGAGAAGTCGTAGATGTTGGGCTGCGGGGCGACCGAGATGAAACCCTCGATCTCCGGCCGGCGCATCAGCAGCTGCATGCCGATCCATGCGCCGAAGGAATATCCCGCCACCCAGCAGCTCTTCGAATCCGGATGCAGCGACTGCACCCAGTCCAGCGCCGACGCCGCGTCGGACAGCTCGCCCGTGCCGTGGTCGAACTCGCCTTGGCTGCGGCCGATGCCGCGGAAGTTGAAGCGGAGCGTGGTGAAGTCGCGCTTCTGGAACATGTAGAAGAGGTCGTAGACGATCTTGTTGTTCATCGTCCCGCCGAATTGCGGGTGGGGATGAAGCACGATCGCGATGGGGGCGCTTTTCGCCTTCGAAGGCTGGTAGCGGCCCTCGAGACGGCCTGCAGGACCGGCGAAAATGACCTCTGGCATACACGTACTCCATTGCAAAGTTGGCAGAAACTGTCAGGATTTATCTGGAACCCTGCGTTCGCTCTTGACGCGGCCCGGCCACATTCATAGAACCAGTTTAGAATTATTCAAAACTGGGTGCATGAGCCGCAAGAGCCGGCTGCGCCGGTAGATAGGCTGGCGGGCCCTTCGATTTCAAGGAAATAACGCCGCCCGCCGCACACGAAAGGCCGATTGCCGCCAATGAAGGCCGAGCGCGCATATCTCGACCACAACGCCAGCGCCCCGCTTGTGCCGGAGGCGCGCGCAGCGATGGTGGCCGCTCTCGACGCGGGCGGCAATGCGTCGTCGGTGCATGGCGCGGGCAGGGCTGCCCGCCGCCTTGTCGAGGCAGCGCGCCGCGACGTGGCGGCACTGGTCGGCGCCGACCCCGCGCACGTCGTCTTCACCTCGGGCGCGACGGAAGCGGCAAACATGCTGCTGACGCCTGACTGGCGCATGGGGCGCAGCCGGCTGCGCTTGTCGAAGCTGTATGTATGCGCTGCCGATCATCCCTGCTTGCTGGCGGGCGGGCGGTTCGCCGCGGACGACGTGCTGATCTATGGCGTGGATGCCAACGGCATCGCCGATCTCGCCGGGCTGGAGGCGATGCTGGCGCGTCATGACCGCTCGTCGGGCCTTGCGCTCGTCGCCATCCATGCCGCCAACAACGAAACCGGCGTGCTTCAGCCGGTGGCTGAGATGGCCCGCGTCGTGAAGGCGGCAGGCGGCGTGCTCGTTGTCGACGCGGTGCAGGCGGCCGGGCGAATTCCAATAGACATTGCAGATAGATGGGGGGATTTCATCATCCTCTCCTCGCACAAGATCGGCGGGCCGCAGGGCGCGGGAGCGTTCGTAGGCGTGTCCGATCTGATGATGCCGGCGCCGCTGGTGCGCGGAGGCGGCCAGGAGAAGGGGCATCGCGCCGGCACCGAAAATGTGGCGGCCATTGCCGGTTTCGGCGCGGCTGCGCGACTGGCGCGCGACACGCTTGCCGACATGCATCGCGTTGCGGCGCTGCGCGACCGGGCGGAAACCGCGATCCTCGAATTCGCGCCGGGCGCGATCATCTATGGACGAGCCGCGCCGAGGCTTGCAAACACGACCTTCTTTGCGATACCCGGCGTCAAGGCCGAGACGGCGCAGATCGCCTTCGATCTGGGAGGCGTCGCGCTTTCGGCCGGGTCGGCCTGTTCGTCGGGACGGGTTGGGCCGAGCCACGTGCTCAAGGCCATGGGCCATGCCGGTGATGAGGGCGCGTTGCGCGTCTCGATCGGTACCTCCACCACCGGGGAGGAGATTTCACGCTTCCGCGACGTGCTCGCCGCTGTAATGGCGCGTGCCGCGGAGGCAGACAGGGCGGCGTGAGCCGCCCGGCGTATGCGAGTGGGGTGCGCCCTGGTCCGGTTTGATTGCGGGCCGCGGCGCATTACATGAGGGATGCCGCCCTGGGGCGGCCACATACGACGTCTGCAACTGCCGGACCTTGAATCCGGCGAGGATGGAGAACGCCAATGCCTGCCGTGCAGGAGACGATCGAGCAGGTCCGCAAGATCGACGTGGACCAGTACAAATACGGTTTCGAGACCTCGATCGAGACGGACAAAGCTCCCAAGGGCCTCAACGAGGACATCATCCGCTTCATTTCGGCCAAGAAGGAAGAGCCGGAATGGATGCTGGAGTGGCGCCTTGGCGCCTACCGCCGCTGGCTTACCCTCGAGGAGCCGACCTGGGCCCGCGTGCGCTACCCCAAGATCGACTTCCAGGACATCCACTATTACGCCGCGCCGAAGAACCAGTCCGGCCCGAAGTCGCTCGACGAGGTCGATCCCGAGATCCTCAAGGTCTACGAAAAGCTCGGCATCCCGCTGCGCGAGCAGGAGATTCTTGCCGGCGTGCAGAAACCGGTTGCCGACAGCGGAGATAGCGACAGCGCCAACGACAATGTCTACAAGTCGGGCCGCGTCGCGGTCGATGCGGTGTTCGATTCCGTCTCCGTGGTGACGACCTTCAAGAAGGAGCTCGCCAAGGCCGGCGTCATATTCTGCTCCATCTCCGAGGCGATCCGCGAGCACCCCGATCTGGTGCGCAAATATCTCGGTTCGGTCGTGCCGACCTCCGACAATTTCTACGCCACGCTCAACTCCGCCGTCTTCACCGACGGATCGTTTGTGTACATTCCCAAGGGCGTCCGCTGCCCGATGGAGCTGTCGACCTATTTCCGCATCAACGAGAAGAACACCGGCCAGTTCGAGCGCACCCTCATCATCGCCGACGAAGGGTCCTACGTCTCCTACCTGGAGGGATGCACGGCCCCGCAGCGCGACGAGAACCAGCTTCACGCCGCCGTTGTCGAACTCGTCGCCCTCGATGATGCCGAGATCAAATATTCGACCGTGCAGAATTGGTATCCGGGCGACGCGCAGGGCAAAGGCGGCATCTACAATTTCGTGACCAAGCGCGGGGACTGCCGCGGCAGGAATTCGAAGATTTCCTGGACGCAGGTGGAGACCGGCTCGGCGATCACCTGGAAGTATCCTTCCTGCCTGCTGCGCGGCGATGGCTCGCGGGGCGAGTTCTACTCGATCGCGGTGTCGAACGGGCACCAGCAGATCGACAGTGGCACCAAGATGATCCATCTCGGCAAGAACACGACGAGCCGCATCATCTCCAAGGGCATCTCGGCCGGCCACTCGGAGAACACCTATCGCGGCCAGGTTTCGGTGCACCGCAAAGCGGAGAATGCGCGCAACTTCACCAATTGCGACTCGCTGCTGATCGGCTCCAACTGCGGCGCGCACACCGTGCCCTACATCGAAGCCAAGAACGCCACCGCCAAGCTGGAGCACGAGGCGACCACCTCGAAGATTTCGGAAGACCAGCTGTTCTACGTGATGCAGCGTGGCATTCCGGAGGAGGCGGCGATCGCGCTGATCGTCAGCGGCTTCGTCAAGGACGTGATCCAGGAGCTGCCGATGGAGTTTGCCGTCGAGGCGCAGAAGCTGATCGGTATCTCGCTCGAAGGCAGCGTGGGTTGATGATGGACGTCGCGGCGCTCGCGTATTTCGCGGTCGTCTGCGGCCTGCTCGCCGCATTGGTGCCGATGGCGAGCAGAGCCTTCCGCTTCGCGCTGGGCGCCGGGGTGGGGCTGGTAGCAGCCTCCTTCCTGCCGCCGCTTCGCGACGCGCTGGGATTTTAGCAATTCGCCGCGCTGGCGGCACGAAAGATAAGAGACGGATTGACGAATGCTTGAGATCAGGAACCTGCACGCCCGCATCGCCGAGAACGGCACGGAGATCATCCGTGGGCTGAACCTCACAGTGAACGCTGGCGAGGTCGCCGCCATCATGGGTCCCAACGGCTCCGGCAAGTCGACGCTCTCTTACATCCTGGCCGGGCGCGAGGACTACGAGGTAACCCAGGGCGACATCCTCTACAACGGCGAGTCGATCCTCGAGATGGACCCGGCCGAGCGCGCCGCCAAGGGCGTGTTTCTCGCCTTCCAGTATCCGATGGAGATACCGGGCGTCGCGACCATGGAGTTCTTGAAGGTTGCGCTCAACGAGCAGCGCAAGGCGCGCGGCGAGGAGCCGCTGAAGGTGCCCGACTTCCTGAAGCGCGTGAAGGACGCCGCCGCCTCGCTGCAGATGGACATGGCCATGCTCAAGCGGCCGCTCAATGTCGGCTTCTCCGGCGGCGAGAAGAAGCGCGCCGAGATCCTGCAGATGAAGCTGTTCGAGCCGAAGCTGTGCGTGCTCGACGAGACCGATTCCGGCCTCGACATCGACGCGCTGAAGATCGTGGCCGACGGCGTGAACTCCCTGCGCGCGCCGGACCGCGCGGTCGTTGTCATCACCCACTACCAGCGCCTGCTCGACTATATCGTGCCGGACAAGGTGCACGTGCTCTACAAGGGCCAGGTGGTGAAGTCGGGCGACAAGAACCTGGCGCTGGAGCTGGAAAAGAACGGCTATGCCGGCGTGATCGGCGAAGCGGCCTGAGGTGAGTGCGATGAACGTCCATGCCAAGCCGCAGCTGACGCCGGCCGAGACGTCGCTGGTCGATGCCTTCGTGGCACGCGCTTCCGAGCTGCCGGGCGACGGCGAGCTGATGCTCAAGCGCGACGAAGCCGTCGAGAGCATCAAGGCTGGCCTGCCCAACCGCCGCGTGGAGGCATGGCACTACACCGACCTGCGCCGGCTGCTTTCCGCTGTGCCGGACCACGACCCGACGGCACGCGCCGTCGCGCCGGCCGCACTCGTGCAAGGCGGCCTGACGCTGCCGGTGCTCGGCGGCCGCGCCGAAGCCCCCAGGGGCGTGCCGGAAGGCCTGTCCGTCCGCCGTGTGGAGGAGTTGCTGCTCTCCGGGGAGATGAACGGCCTGCTCGGCCAGGTCGACAGCGCCGACGCCGTCGGCGCGATCAATTCGGCATTCGTGGTGGACGGTCTGGCGATCGACGTTGCGGCCGGCGTCGCTCTCGAAGCGCCGGTCGAAATACAGAACGTCCATGCCGGCGGCCAGGCGCACACCCGCTACAGGGTGGAAGTTGGCGCCGGCGCCCGCGCCACCTTCATCGAACGCCAAACCGGAACCGCCGACGCGCTGGTCTCTTCCGTGTCGCATCTCAACGTCGCGGAAGGTGCTGACGTTCTGTGGGTGATCCTGCAGGAGCAGCCGAATGGCGCGAGCCACCTCGGCCAGTTCAACGCCACCATCGGCAAGGACGCGAAGCTGACATTGTTCCTCATGAACGAGGGCGGCAAGCTGGTGCGCCAGGAAATCCGCGTTGCAGCCGAGGGCGAAAACTGTGTCTTCACGCTGCGCGGCGTCAACCTGCTGGCGGGCGAGACGCATACCGATGTCACCATGGTGCTCGACCATGTAGGCTACGGCGCTTCGTCGAGCGAGCTCGTGCGCAATGTGGTGCTCGACCGGGCGCATGGCGTGTTCCAGGGCCAGATCAGGGTCGCGCGCGAGGCGCAGAAGACCGACGCCAAGATGGCGTGCAACACGCTGCTGCTGTCCGACGAGGCGGATTTCTCGATCAAGCCCGAGCTTGAAATCTTCGCCGACGACGTGGCCTGCGGCCACGGCGCGACGGTAGCCGAGATCCACAAGGACCACCTGTTCTATCTGATGGCGCGCGGCGTTCCCGAGAAGGAAGCGCGCGGCCTGCTGGTCAAGGCGTTCCTTGCCGAGGTGATCGAGGATTTGGACGACGAAGCGCTGGTCGAGGCGCTGGAGGCGAAGCTGGACGGCTGGTTCGTCGAGCACGGATGACCATGGACCAGAAGGTCGACCACCGCCCCTACGATGTCGAGGCGATCCGCCGCGATTTTCCGATCCTGTCTCGCGAGGTCTACGGCAAGCCGCTCGTCTATCTGGACAATGGCGCGTCGGCCCAGAAGCCGCAGGCCATGATCGATGCGGTCACTCACGCCTACAGCCACGAATACGCCAACGTGCATCGCGGCCTGCACTTCCTCTCCAACGCCGCGACCGACGCTTACGAGAAGGCGCGCGAAACCGTGCGCCGCTTCCTGAACGCCGAAAGCGTCGACGAGATCGTCTTCACCAAGTCGACCACCGAGGCGATCAACACCGTCGCCTACGGCTGGGGCATGCCG